>ERZ812616.164-NODE-164-length-99245-cov-5.590795_pt1 | contig 99245 bp, 94 predicted proteins | sample MGYA00376249_ERZ812616 | MGnify/ENA primary metagenome ERZ812616 (study PRJEB26924, sample SAMEA4378265) | human gut metagenome | biome: human gut; feature: human-associated habitat; material: faeces | place: China | collected 2013 ...
TGTCATGGACGCACCCTGAAAAAAGGCGGTATCCCGCCAGATTTCAGATGCTCTGGTAACTCAGTTGCCGAGTAGTTCACAGGGAGAAAAATACGCTCAAAAAAGTATGATGGATTATGAGATTTTATTGAGAAAATCAACGAAGTCAAAGGAAATATGATATACTGAGAAAGTATGATAAAAATCAGGTTTTAGGAGGATATAGTATGAGCGGTTTTGATTATGGCAAAGTAAAAGATCCAGAGTATTTCCAGGAAAACAGAGTAGAGGCACATTCCGACCATAAATATTATGCATCCATGGAAGCGATGTTGCAAAAAGAAGAAAATTATAAATATGATTTAAATGGTCTTTGGAAATTTCATTATGCAAAAAATTATGAGAGCACTATAAAAGGATTTGAAAAAACAGAATATAATTGTAAAAACTGGGATGATATCCGTGTACCGGCACATATTCAGATGGAGGGATATGGAGAGCCTCAGTATGCAAATGTACAGTACCCTTGGGAAGGCTGGGAAGAAGTCAAACTAGGAGAAATTCCAACTCATTTTAATCCGGTAGCAAGTTATATAAAATATTTTGAAGTACCGGAAAATATGAAAGGAAAACGAGTTTTTATTTCTTTCCAGGGAGCAGAAAGTGGGATTGCAGTCTGGTTAAATGGAGTCTTTGTGGGCTATAGCGAAGACAGCTTTACACCGTCAGAGTTTGAGTTAACGGATTCTCTTAAAGATGGGGAAAACAAGCTTGCAGTACAGGTATTTAAATTTACAAGCAGCAGCTGGTGCGAGGATCAGGATTTCTTCCGTTTTTCCGGAATTTACAGGGATGTATATCTGTATACCATTCCAGAAGTACATGTCCGTGACATGAGAGTGCGCACTTTACTGGATGAAACTTTTACAAAAGCAGATTTGGAACTGGTTTTAAAAGGAGTTGGAAACGGAAACGTTAAGATTTGTCTGAGCAAAGACGGAGAAGTAATTGTAAATATAGAAGGGGCACTTGAAAGTGAAAGCAGGTTTGTAGTTTTGGTAGAACAGCCAGAATTATGGAGTGCAGAAGCACCGGAATTATATGATTTACTCATTCAAGTGTTTGATGAAAATCAGAAGCTTATGGAAGTGATTCCATACCGCGTGGGATTCCGTAGATTTGAGATGAAAGGCAATATTATGACCTTAAATGGCAAACGAATTGTCTTTAAAGGAGTCAACCGTCATGAATTTAGTTCTGTAACAGGACGTCATGTTTCAAGGGAAGAGTTAATCAAAGATCTGGTTACGATGAAACAGAATAATATCAATGCAATTCGTACCTGTCATTATCCGGATGGTTCTGATATTTATGAGTTATGTGATGAATACGGAATTTATATGATTGCTGAAAATAATATGGAAACACATGGAAGCTGGGACACTCAGGCAGGAAAAGAGCATCCGGATTATACCAATGTTGTTCCGTGTGATAAAGAAGAATGGAAAGGCATGCTGTTAGACCGTGTTAATTCCATGTATCAAAGAGATAAAAACCATCCGGCGATTCTTATCTGGTCCTGCGGAAATGAGTCCTTTGGCGGAAGTGTGATTTATGAAATGTCAGAGTTTTACCGAAATGAGGATCCGACTCGTCTGGTACATTATGAAGGGGTATTTAATGACAGAAGATATAACGATACCAGTGACATGGAAAGCCAGATGTATCCGTCAGTAGAAAGCATCAGAGAATTTCTGAAAAAGGATAGAAGCAAGCCATTTATCTGCTGTGAGTATACGCATGCGATGGGAAATTCCTGTGGTGCAATGCATAAATATACCGATTTGACAGATACAGAGCCGTTATATCAGGGTGGATTTATATGGGATTACATTGACCAGTCTATTTACAAAAAAGACCGTTATGGAGAAGAATTTCAGGCTTATGGCGGAGACTTTGATGACCGTCCGTGTGATTATAATTTTAGTGGAAATGGAATTGCTTATGGAGGAGACAGAGAGCCATCTCCAAAAATGCAGGAAGTAAAGTTCAATTACCAGAACATTACTGCTGTCGTAGAAAAAACACAGGTTACAGTTGAAAATAAAAATTTATTTGTGAATACAAATCGGTTTGACTGTGTGGCAGTGCTTGAAAAAGATGGAAAAGAACTTGCAAGAAAACAACTTGAAACAGATGTAGCACCACTTGGCAAAAAAACATATCCGCTTCCGTTTGAAGTTCAGACTTTGCCAGGAGAGTATGTAATAACAGTAGCATTTCTGTTAAAAGAAGATACAGTCTGGGCAAAACGAGGTCATGAAGTTGCATTTGGACAGGGTGTGTATAAGGTTGAAAGAACCGTACAGATTCCAAAGGGAGAATTAGAGGTTGTTAAGAGTACACATAATATTGGAATCCATGGGGACGGTTTTAAAGTGATGTTCTCATACTTAAATGGCGGATTGGTATCCTATGTGTATGGTGGAAAAGAAATGATAAAAGCCATCCCAAAACCAAATTTCTGGAGAGCGCCAACCGATAATGACTATGGAAATCTGATGCCAATGCGTTATGGACAGTGGAAACTGGCAAGCCTGTATTTATCGCATAAAAAACCAGAGGGTGGAATGTATGAACCAAAGCTGGAAGTAAAAGCACATTCTGTAATTGTAAGTTTTACTTATTGCCTGCCGACGACTCCACAGGCAGAGTGTGAACTTTCTTATGAAGTATTTGCAGATGGAACAATCGAGACGGTACTTTCTTATGAACCGGTAAAAGACTTAGGAGATATGCCGGAATTTGGCATGATTTTCAAATTCGATGCGGACTATAATCAGGTAACCTGGTATGGAATGGGACCGGAAGAGACTTATGTAGATAGAAATAAAGGTGCAAAACTTGGCATTTATCAAAATAAAGTAGAAGAAAACATGGCAAAATATTTAGTTCCGCAGGAATGTGGAAATAAAACAGGGGTACGCTGGGCAAAAGTAACGGATAGAAAGGGCAGAGGTATGCTCTTTAAGAGTGATAAAATGGAATTTTCCGCACTTCCTTACACTCCGCATGAAATTGAAAATGCGGCACATCCGTTTGAACTGCCGAAAGTACATTATACAGTAGTAAGAGCTTCTATGCAGCAGATGGGTGTTGGCGGAGATGACAGCTGGGGTGCCAAAACACATCCGGAATATCTGCTGGATGTAAGCCAGAAAAAAGAATTTAAATTTTCCTTTAAGGGGATTTAATCAAAGCATATTGCAGATATTCGCTTGACAGGAATTTTTGCAGGCGAATGTTACGAAATCTGTGCAGATTTTGAACAGGATTTTTATGATGATTTTTATAAAAAGCTTGTGAAAAACAGCAACATTACTGTTCTAATGAAAGAAATCCCTTATGGTGTGGAAGTCACCAGCCGGGAAAATGAAAAAGCAGTTTATAGGATTGTGCAAAATTTCAATTGTAACCGGATAGAAATAGAATTTCCGAAAGATGGATTTGAGGTATGGCTGGGCAGTTATGATGGGACAATTGCAGGGTTTGACACAGTAATTTTAAGGAAACAAAAGCAATAGACACATACAAAAAAGAGTGATATAATGGAAAAATAAAGCAGACAAAGAAGTCTTTTTGAAGGTTTTTGTCTGCTTTTTTTGATTTTCTTTACGATAATAAGGGAAAGGTTGGATGGCGTATGAATCAAGACGCAAAAGAAAAATTAAAAGAAACACTGTATCGGGAAATGATGGCTTATGATGCAGGAGACCCGGCAAGAATCCAGCATTTTGTAAAAGTACACAGCTTTGCACAGGCGATAGGAAAAGCAGAAAAATTAGAGGAAGAAATCCAGTTTATTTTAGAGTGCGCAGCTTTAGTGCATGACATTGGAATCAAGCCGGCAGAAGCAAAATATGGAAAGAGCGATGGAAAATTTCAGGAGCAGGAAGGACCGGCTGAGGCAGAGAAGATGATGCGTGTGATTGGGTTTGAGGAGGCTGTGATTGAAAGGGTTTCGTATCTGGTGGGACATCATCATACGTATACAAATATAGATGGGATGGATTATCAGATTTTGGTAGAAGCGGATTTTCTGGTCAATTATTTTGAAAACGGAAATTCTGCTGATACTATTCAAAAATCAGTAGAGAAAATTTTTAAGACAAAAACCGGAAAAGAAATGGCAGAAACGATGTTTTTCCCAAAACCGGCAGATTTATCTTTATCAGAAACCTGGGCGCAGGATGCTCTTCAGGATTTGGAAGATTTCATTGAAGAACAGGGGATTTATATTCGCCAGTAAAAAGCTGTGTAATTATAAAAGGATTTTTAGAACTTTAAAACAAGAGGTCAATGCAGAGATTTTAAGAATGTTTTACATTCCTGCATTGACTTTTTTTGGCGCAAGAGTATAATTGGTAAAGACGAAAATTAAATTGGTAAACACAAAAAGAGAGGAGAACAGGAAAAAAAGATTATGAAGTACTTAAAGCAATTTATGGTCATTTTAGCCTTTTCCTTTTTAGGAGAAGTGCTTCATCAGGTTTTACCGCTTCCGATTCCGGCAAGTGTATATGGACTGGTGTTTATGCTGGCAGCACTTATGACAGGAGTATTAAAACTGCATCAGGTAAAGGAGGCATCTGCTTTTTTGATAGAGATTATGCCGGTTATGTTCATTCCGGCAGCAGCAGGTCTGATTGATTCCTGTGGAATCTTACAGCCGGTGATTATTCCGCTTGGAATTATTACTGTTGTGACAACAGTATTTGTTATGGTGGTAACCGGACTTGTGACACAGGGAATTATCAGAAAGGGGAAGAGGAAATGAAAGAATTTTTAGATGTTTCTTTATTTGGAGGAGCAGTCTTAAGTCTTGTAGGTTATGAAATCGGATTGATTTTAAAGAAAAAATTTAAGATGGCAGTGTTTAATCCGCTCTTAATCGGTGTAATTTGTGTTATTGCAGTACTGGTAGTTGGAAATATCAGTTATGAATCTTATAATCAGAGTGGAAAATACATCAGTTATCTTTTAACACCGGCTACTGTCTGCCTTGCAGTGCCGTTGTACGAGCAGTTAGAGTTATTAAAGAAGAACTTAAAGGCAGTTGCCGCAGGATTGATTTCAGGGGTACTTGCAAGTCTTGTTGGAGTATTAATACTTGCAAAATTATTTGGACTTTCTCATGAACAGTATGTAACCATGCTTCCAAAATCCATTACAACAGCAATTGGAATGGGGATATCAGAAGAACTTGGTGGAATTGTAACGATTACCGTAGCTGTTATCATTGTTACAGGAATCCTTGGAAATATGATCGGTGAGACGATCTGTAAGGTGTTCCACATTGAAGAGCCGGTTGCAAAAGGATTGGCACTTGGCGCAGCTTCTCATGCAATCGGAACAGCAAGAGCTATGGAAATGGGACCGGTTGAAGGAGCGATGAGCAGTCTTGCAATTGCAGTAGCAGGACTTCTTACAGTAGTAGGAGCAAGTGTATTTGCTGGGTTTATGTAGAAAAGGAGTGTGTAAGGCATGAGTAGATTAATTATTACCATTGGCAGACAGTATGGAAGCGGTGGAAAAGAAATTGGGAAAAAACTTGCGAAACGTCTTGCAATACCGTTTTATGGAAAAGAAGAATTGATGAAACTTGCAAAGGAAAAATCAGGATATGAAGAAGTAAGCTGTTTTTATGAAGAACAGCCAATTAACAGCCTGCTTTATGCGATTACGATGAATCAGGAAGAAGGATGCAGAGGAAAACGTGCCTTTGACAGGATTCGTAAGCTATGTGAAAATCAATCCTGTGTTTTGGTTGGAAGATGCGGAAATTATGTGTTCAAAGACGATGCAGACTGTACGAGTATTTTTCTGTATGCACAAAAATCGGATAAAGTGAACATGGTGACCAAAAGAGATGGAGTCAGTCCGTCAAAAGCGGAGGCAAGAATTGAAAAAATCGAGCAGGAGAGGGCGGATTTCCATAAGTATTATACCGGAGAAACCTGGGGAAAAGCAGAGCATTATGACTTGTGCATTGATACAGGGGTGCTTGGAATCGACCAAACGGTAGAGTTAATTTTGGATTATCTTAATCTTCGGAAATGAAAACAAAAAATTGACCTAAGAAGAAAAAAGTAATCTGGAAAGAAAGCATGGAATTGTTATCCATGTTTTCTTGTTAAAATAAATGTTAACTAATAATAAATAAAAAGGTTGACATTAAAGACGGAATTCTATATACTAAGGAAGTCAAACAAAGAGAAGAGAGGAAAAAAACATGAATACAGCAACAGTGAACAAAGAACATACAACAAAGAAAATGTCAACCAGACAGATGACATTTATTGCACTGATGACAGCGGTAACCTGTATTTTAGGTCCATTATCAATTCCGCTTCCATTTAGCCCGGTTCCAATCAGTTTTACCAACTTAGCAATTTATTTAAGTCTTTATGTGTTGGGTCTGAATGGAGCAACAATTAGTTATCTGGTTTACTTATTAATCGGAATGGTCGGTGTTCCGGTATTTTCTGGATTTTCCGGTGGATTTGGAAAACTGGCAGGTCCGACTGGCGGATATTTGATTGGATTTATTTTCCTGACCTTAATTGCAGGGCTTTTGATGAAACTGTTTCCGGGGAATAAAGTAATGGAAGCAGTCGGACTGGTATTAGGAACAGTAGTCTGCTATGCATTTGGAACAGCATGGTTGTGCTTCCAGGCACATATGAGTGCAGCAGCTGGTCTTGCGGCAGGAGTGATTCCGTATATTCCAGGAGATTTAGTTAAAATTGTAGTAGCAATGATTGTGGGAACAGCGCTTCGTGCTGCATTAAAAAAAGCAAGATAATGTGTAGGACAAAAAACAAGGATAGAAGGTTTCTATTCTTGTTTTTTTTGTTGCTTTCTATTAGAATAAAGATGAAAGGCGTAAGGGGATGAAAACATGAGAAAAAAGACGATGAAGCTGGTGATTACCTTTCATACAACTACGCAGGCAATTGCAATGGAGGAATTCTGTCAAAAAGAAGAACTTCCGGGACGTCTGATTCCTCTGCCGGGTGTAGTATCGGCAGGCTGTGGATTATGTTGGTGTACTTTACCGGAAAAAGAAAAAGTCTTAGAAACGAAAATGAAAAATAAGAAGATAGAATTTGACCAAATTTACCATGTAATGATTTAAATAGAATATTTAGGAGGGATTAGAGATGAAAGTAATTGATGCACTTGGAGTTGCATGCCCAGGACCGGTTGTGGCAGCAAAAAAAGAATTAGAAGAAGGAAAGAAAGAAGGATTTCAGATTCTGGTTGACAATCAGATTGCTGTAGATAATCTGAGAAAGTTTGCGTCTTCTCAAAATTGTGAATTTGCCTATACCAGATTAGAGGAAAAGAAATATGAGGTACATATTGTCCCGACTGATAAGACAGAACTCTCGTCAGCAAAAACGGAAGAAGAACAGCCACAGGAAGTAAAACCGGCAGGGAAGGGAACAGTGGTGGTACTGTGCTCAAATAAGATGGGAGAGGGCGATGAAGTACTTGGAAAAATTTTAATCAAAGGATATATCTATGCCTTAACCCAGTTAGAGGAGCTTCCAAAGACAGTTTTAATGTATAACAGCGGAATTTTCCTCGCATGTGAAGGTTCAGAAAGTCTGGAAGATTTAAAAACATTAGAAAAAAATGGTGTGGAAATCTTAGCCTGTGGAACTTGCTTAAATCATTATCAAATGCAGTCCAAGCTTGTAGTTGGAAATGTGACAAATATGTATGAAATTGCACAGAAAATGGCGGGAGCTACGAAGGTCATCCGTCCTTAAAGAAATGAAAAAACAGGAGGATAGGATAATGAAGCCAATCGTAGTAAGAGGCGGCGGAGATTTGGCAACAGGAGTGATTCACCGTCTTTCAAAAAGCGGATATTCTGTGATTGTTTTAGAGACAGATAAGCCGTCAGCTATCCGGCGTCTGGTTGCATTTTCGGAAGCTGTAGAAAATGGCAGTGCATGTGTAGAAGGGATAACCTGCGTTTGCGTGAATAGTGTAAAAGAGGCACTTAAAGAGGCAAAACCACTGCATCCGGTGCTTTTGGTTGACCCGAAAGGAGAAAGTATTCCTCTATTAAAACCGGAAATTTTAATTGATGCAATTATTGCGAAAAAAAATCTTGGAACAACAAGAAAAATGGCACCTCTTACGATTGCACTTGGCCCCGGATTTGAAGCAGGAAAAGATGTGGATTATGTAGTGGAAACCAAAAGAGGGCATTACCTTGGGAAAATTTTAGACAAAGGAAGTGCAATTGAAAATACGGGGATTCCCGGAGTCATTGGCGGATACGGAAAAGAGCGAGTCATTCATGCACCGGCAGAGGGTGTGTTTTTTAAAAAGTTTGATATTGGAGACTGGGTAGAAGCGAAAGCCTGTATTGGAGAAGTTCAAACAGATACAGGAGAAGTAATAGAAGTAAAAACAGAAATTACGGGTGTGATTCGTGGAATTTTACCAGATGGTTTTCCAGTGACAAAAGGGTTTAAGAGTGCAGATGTTGACCCAAGAAAAGAATCGCAGAAACATTGCGCCCTGATTTCAGATAAGGCGAGATGTCTGGCAGGAAGCGTATTAGAATTAGTCTGTGCCTATGAGAAAGGCTGTCTATGAGTCTGTTGAAAAAAATAAAAAAAACAATGGGTGAACTGCCAGAAAAACCAGTGTTTTCTTTTGTGGGAGCAGGAGGAAAAACCACTTGTGTATTAAAGCTGGCAGATGAGCTGGCAGGTCTGGGAATGAAAGTATTGGTAACAACAAGTACGCATATTCAGCATCCATTTTATCTTGGAAGGACAGGTCTTCTTGATGCAGATACGAAGACCATAAAAGAGGCAGGAGTACCCGGAAAAGTTGTAATTGCAGGGCGAAAACTGGAGCAGGAAAAGAAAATTGCAGGACTTTTGGAAACACAGTTAGAAGAAGTGTTAGAAAGTTATGATGCAGTGGTTATTGAAGCAGATGGAGCGAAACATTATCCCTTTAAAGTGCCGGCAGAACATGAGCCGGTGATTTATCAGATAACAACTCATATTTTAATTGTAGAGAGCATGCAGGCATTTAATCGACCATTATTAGAAGTCTGCTTCCGACTGGAGAAAGCACAGGAAATTTTAAATCAGGCGGATTGTAGAGAAAAACTGTTGACGCCGGAAATTGTGGCAAAGCTGTTGGAAAAAGGGTATCTTGAAAAATTAACCGGTTCTTTATCAAATCCAAAAAGAAAAATTGGAGTGATTTTTAATCAGCAGGATTCACAAACGTTTGAAGAAAAGCTGTCTGTTCCGGTGATTTATGAGAAAAAATTGGAAATGCCGGAAAAAAAGAAGTTTTTTCTGATTATGCTGGCATCCGGTTTTTCAAGACGATTTGGTGGAAATAAGCTGATTTATTCGATGGAAAAAACACCAATGTATCAAATTCTAATGGAAAAGTTGGACTGGGTGAGACAACATTCAGAACATGTGGCAGGAGTGTGTGTGGTATCCCAGTATGAACGAATTCGAAAATCAGCAGAAGAGTATGGATTTTTGGCAGTGGATAATCCAGACAGCAGTCATGGAATTTCTGCCTCGATAAAAAAAGGAATTCGGGCGGTTCATAAAGAAAATGTAAAAGGAGAATGTTACTGCTTTGTTGTGGCAGACCAGCCACATTTAAAACAAGAGACCATTCTTCGTCTGTTGGAAGGCTTTCAAAGAAGTGAAAAAGGAATCGGAGCAGTAGTATGGAACGGGCAAATTGGAAATCCGGTAATTTTTCATGAGAAATACCGAGAAGAATTGCTGGAATTAGAGGGAGATACCGGAGGAAAACGGGTATTAAAACGTCATCTGGAAGATGTGTATCTTTGTGAAGCAGAAGAGAAAACAGAATTAAAAGATTATGATTATAAACCGGAAGAGGAAGCAGAAAAGTAAACTTTGCTTCCTCTTTTTGGTGTTTTTATATTTTTATATTGTCTGATTTGAACTTGGAATTATTCTGGATAAACCAGACGTTCCGGTTTGATATCGATTAAGACTTCATCCAGATATTTTTTAGCAAGATAGTTTGCCATACCGAGATTCATATCAAGATAGTTTCCACAGTCTTTTGCGGAAGCCCCAGGCACTTCGCCCTTAAAGTCACGGATGAAAGTAAACATTTCCACCATTAAATCAACAATATCGCGGGATTCGTAGTCACCTGCTAAAAGCAGATAAAATCCGGTACGGCATCCCATAGGTCCAAAGTAAACGGTTTTTGTGCCATACTCTTTATGGTTGCGAAGAAAAGTAGCAGCGAGATGTTCAATTGTGTGCATCTCAGCAGTATTCATAACAGGTTCTTCGTTTGGGGAAGTCATTCTTAAATCAAAAGTGGTAATTACTTCGTCTCCAATGTGATCTTTTCTGGAAACATAAACTCCAGGCTGTAATTTTATATGGTCAATGGTAAAGCTTGCAATTTTTTCCATGTAGCTAATTCTCCTTTCAGGGTTTGTTTTTTCAAAATTTATTATAAATCGAATTAAATTTTCGTGCAAGTATATTTGACTTTACAGTGGCACAATGTTACAATTTATTTTAGCAAAACTTGGAGGACAAAAAGATGATTAATGATAAAAAAGTGTTGTTTAGTGGTATGCAGGCAACTGGAAATCTGACTCTTGGAAATTATCTTGGGGCATTAAAAAACTGGGTTACGTTAAGTGATGAATATGAATGTTTCTACAGTGTTGTAGATATGCACTCTATTACGGTGCGTCAGGATCCGACCACACTCAGAAAAAGAGCAAGAGCACTTCTGACTCTTTACATTGCAGCAGGGTTAGACCCGAAAAAGAATTGTATCTATTATCAGTCCCATGTATCCGGGCATGCAGAACTGGCATGGATTTTGAACTGTTTTACCTATATGGGCGAGCTCAATCGTATGACGCAGTTTAAAGATAAATCAGCAAAACATGCAGATAATATCAATGCAGGGTTATTTACCTATCCGGTACTGATGGCTGCTGATATTTTGTTATATCAGGCAGATGTTGTTCCGGTAGGAATTGACCAGATGCAGCATCTGGAATTAACCAGAGATATTGCTACTCGTTTTAACAATATTTATGGGGATGTGTTTACCATTCCGGAAGCTTATATTGGAAAAGTCGGAGCAAAAATCATGAGCCTTCAGGATCCATCTAAGAAGATGTCGAAATCCGATGAAAATCCAAACGGAAGTATTTATCTGATGGATGACCCGGATACAATTATCCGTAAATGTAAACGTGCAGTGACAGACTCCGAGGCAAATATCGCTTATAGAGACGAGCAGCCGGGACTGAAAAACCTGATTGATATCTACTGCGCATGTGTCGGAAAAACACCGGATGAAGCGGTGAAAGAATTTGAAGGAAGAGGTTATGGAGAACTGAAAATGGCAGTCGGTGAAGCTGTAGTAAGTGTGTTAAAACCACTTCAGGATGAAGTTGCCAGACTGGAAAAAGATAAAGCTTACTTAGATTCTATTATCAAAGAAAATGGAGAAAAAGCCAGTTATTATGCAAATAAAACACTCCGCAAAGTACAGCGAAAAGTAGGTTTTCCAGACAGAATCCGTTAAATATAAAAAGTATTTCACATAAAGTCAGACAGGAGGAATGGCGTATGACAATGGATGAAGTAATTAATGTTTTAAGTCTGCAGGAAGAGATTTTACAGTTCAATCATTTTACAAATGAGGATGCATGGCAGTTAGGAATTATGCTGGTGGCAGAGAGTAAAAAACGTGGATTGGATTGTTCGATTACAATTCGAAAGAATAATGGCAGCACGGTATTTAAGTATGCCGGAAATACGACTACATTAAACAGTGACCGTTTTACAGACCGGACCTTCAATACCGTAAAAATAATGGAAAAAAGCAGTCTGCTTTTATACAGCGAATTAAAGCAAAATGAAGAAACCTTAGAAGATATTGGACTTGATGAAAAAGAGTTTTCCTGCATGGGTGGAGGATTTCCGATTCGTGTAGAGGAAGTGGGAGCCATTGGAGCAATTGTCGTGACAGATCAGAATCCATTTATCAACCATGATATTATTGTAAAAACAATTGGAAAATATCTGCATGTAGATGAAGTGCCGAGAATTCGGGCATTATAAATTGGTGGAGAACCCCCATAGGCTTATCTGTATGAGCAGCCAGAAAAAATAATAAAGAGCAATAAAAAAGTACCGTGTATTTCGTGACTTGAAAGAAATACGCAGTACTTTTTTATTTACTGAAAAAATGCTGCCATATCCGTGGGAAGCGGTGCGTAAAAATCCATTCGCTTTCCGGTAATCGGATGACAAAATGCAAGCCGGTAGGAATGTAAGGCAGTGCGTGAGATTTTAGAGTAATCCGGACAGTAAAGATAATCCCCCGGAAGTGGATTTCCAAGATACTGCATATGAATCCGGATTTGATGGGTGCGTCCAGTCTCTAAATGAAGTTCCACAAGGGAATAGCCATTCTGGTAATACCGCACCCGATAATGGGTTACTGCGCTTTCTCCATTAGAAAAATCAACACAGCGTTCAATCGCAGAATCTGCTTTTCTGGCAATTGGGGCATTGATAATGCCGACTTCGGCCGGAAGCTGACCTTTGCAGACTGCAAGATAAGTCCGGCGGATTTCACGTGCCTTCATCTGTTTTGAAAGAATCGAGGCACTTAAAGCGTGCTTTGCAATGATTAAAAGTCCGGTTGTATCACGGTCTAAGCGGTTGATACAGCGGAAAATAAAAGTTTCTCCCTGTTTTTTATAATAGTAGGCAACTGCATTTGCCAGAGTATTTTCATAATTATTAATTGAGGGATGAATCGGCATATCTGCCGGCTTATTTACAACAAGGATATCTTCATCTTCATAAACAATAGAGAAGGGAAGCTCAACCGGAACAATATGTTCAGAAGAAGCGGTCTCTTCCAGATGAATTTCAAGTTTATCATCGGGATTTAGAATTGTTTTGACATAAGCCCATTTTTGATTGACTAAAATTCCGTTTTGGGTCTTTTTTAACTGAACCAAAATCGGATGAGAATAACCTCGTTTTTTTAAATAGGATTCCACTGTGCAAGGGGAATCCTTTTGAGTAATAAGATAAGTAAAGGTTCGGTTCAAGGTATCACTCCTAATTTGATTTTACTTTATTCCAAAGTTCGTTGTAATAAGAATCTGCCTCGTCTCCAAGAAAACGGAATGTTTCACAGCGTGCCAAATCTTCATCCGAAGGGAACAGAGTTTCACTGTTTCGGATACTTTCATCTTCGATTAAAGCTCTTGCAGCTGCATTAGGAGTTGCATAAGTGATATACTCAAAGTTCATAAGAGCTATGTCAGGACGGCATAAGAAATTAATAAATTTCTCAGCATTTTCTTTATTTTTGGCGTTGGACGGAATCACCCAGGAGTCAATCCATATATTGGAACCTTCTTTTGGAATGACATACTCAAGTGCCGGATTTTCTCTTTGTGTATAAAGCGCTTCACCGGAATAAATAACACCGAGAGCGGCTTCATTTCCAATCATTTTATCGCGGACCTGGTCTACTACATAAGCTTGTACAAGTGGTTTCTGGGCAATTAAATCATCTTTTGCCTGAATGAGTTCATCAACTTCAACTGAGTTTAAGGAATAGCCTTTACGTTTTAAGGCAACGGCAAACGCATCACGTACAGAATCCTGCATTAAGATGCGATCCTTGTATTTTTCATCCCATAAAATATTCCAGCTGTCAACTGGCTCATCTACCATATTTTTATTGTAGAGAATACCGATTGTTCCAACACAATATGGAACGGAATATTCATTATCAGGGTCGAAACTTTGGCTCTGGGTTAAATAGGCAGGGTCAATATTTTTCAGATTTGGAATGTTATCAAGGTTTAATTTGCTTAACAGTCCATTTTCACGCATACGTTGAATCATATAATCCGAAGGACATACTACATCATAAGCAATAGCACCGGAAAGAATTTTAGGATACATGATTTCATTGGTTTCGTATTCTTCATAGATAACCTGAATTCCGGTTTCTTCTTCAAAGATGTCAAGCACATCAGGGTCGATGTATTCTCCCCAGTTGTAAACAATTACCTGTTCTTCGGAGACACTTCCGGTTGTTCTTACATGATGAACTAATCCGGTTACTGCGATTAATAAGATAAATCCGGCAGGGATTACCTGATGCCATGGAATTTTTCGCTTTCGTTTAAAATCTTTTGAGGTTGAACCAGCCTTTTTAGAATCCGTTTCTTTTGGTGAGGTGTTCATTAAAATCATAATTACCATAACCGATAAGAATAAAAGAGTGGAAAGTGCATACATTTCCGGACGGATTCCTTTTCGTACTTCAGAATAAATCTTTGTAGAAAGTGTATCAACTCCGGGACCTTTTGTAAAGTGGGTGATGATAAAATCATCGAGTGACATGGTAAAAGTCATTAAAAATCCGGACAATACACCCGGGAGGATATCTGGAAATACGACTTTCATAAATGCCTGAAATGGTCCCGCACCTAAGTCGCGGGCGGCTTCGTAAGTGCTTTTATTGGTCTGCTTTAGTTTTGGCATGACACTTAAGATTGCATAAGGAATATTAAAAGTAATGTGTGCAATCAGGATTGTAGAGAATCCTAAAGTAAAACGAAATGCAATAAAAAGCAGCATTAAGGAAATTCCGGTTACGATATCGGAATTTAAAACCGGAATATTGGTAATTCCCATGATAACGGTGCGCCATTTTGCTTTCATTGCGGTGATGCCAAGTGAGGCACAGGTGCCGATAATGGTTGCAATTAAGGCAGAAAGAAACGCAATTGCAAGGGTATTATAAAGGGCACTCATAATGGCGTCGTCCTGAAACAGGGAAGAGTACCATTTGAGTGTAAATCCACCCCATTTTGAACGGGATTTGGATGAGTTAAAAGAGAGTACAACCAAAGTCGCAATCGGGGCATACATTAAAAATAAAATGAATCCAAGGTAGATATTACGTGCTGTTTTTTTCATTAGAACATGCCTCCTTCTCCATTTTTATCATATTTGGTTGTAATCACCATACTGATCAAAATAAAGACCATCAGCACCAGAGAAAGACCACTTCCGACATTCCAGTTGCTTCCTTGTTTGAATTTTTGTTCGATGACGTTTCCGATTAACAAAATTTTGCTTCCACCAAGTAAATCAGAAATAACAAAGGTGGTAAGTGCAGGAACAAAAACCATAATAATGCCGCTTACAACACCGGGAATACTTAAAGGAAAGATAATTTTACGGAACGTATAAAGTTCTGTTGCCCCTAAGTCTCTTGCAGCAGAAATGACATCTTTGTCAATTTTGGAGAGAACGTTGTAAAGCGGAAGAACCATAAACGGTAAAAAGTTGTAAACCATGCCCAGAACAATCGCATAAGGCGTATTGATTAGCTGGAGTGCGGGCAGATGGAAAAAGTGTAACACCTGATTGATGACTCCGTTTTTCTCCAACAGGGTCTGCCATGCCAGTGTGCGCAAAAGAAAATTCATCCACATAGGGATAATAAAAATGAGCACAATAAATCCATTTTGACCAACTTTCATATTGGAAAGAATGATTGCCAGAGGATAGGCAAGGAGTAGACAGATAGCGGTGCTGATGAGAGAAAGCAGGAGGGAAAGACAGAGTGCCTTAAAATTCTCAACCGTTCCGATAGCCAGAAGATTTTCAAAGGTCAGATGACCATTTGCATCAGTAAGACCATAGTAGACAATCATAGCAAGCGGGATGAGAATAAATGCCAGAGCCCAGAAAAGATAAGGTCCGGCAAGCAATTTTTTCTTATTCATTAACTCCTATCGCCTCCTCATCTTCCGATTCCGGTTTATTCATAATCTGGATATCGAACGGGTCTACATGAATGCCGACTTTTTGTCCGACCGGAAACATATCTGTGCTGTGAACAAGCCATTCAAATCCATTTGCCTGCACTTCCATCTCGTAGTGGACACCTTTAAAAATTAAATGTGTGACTACACCGGTAATTGTGCCTTTTTCCGGTTCTACAAGGTCAACATCCTCTGGACGGATGACTACATCGACCGGTTTATTCTGTCCAAATCCGGTATCGACACAATCAAATTTTGCACCAAGAATCTGTACCAGGCGGTCTTGTATCATAACTCCTTCGATGATATTACTTTCTCCGATAAAGTCTGCTACAAAAGCATTTTGTGGCTCATTGTAGATATCTTCCGGAGAACCCATCTGTTGAATATAACCTTGATTCATAACAACAATCGTATCGGACATGGTAAGGGCTTCTTCCTGATCGTGAGTGACGTAGATGAAGGTAATACCAAGTTCATTTTTTAAACGAATCAGTTCATACTGCATGTCCTGACGAAGTTTTAAGTCAAGAGCACCAAGTGGTTCATCTAAGAGCAGTAAACGTGGTTCATTTACGATTGCGCGGGCAATTGCAATTCTCTGCTGCTGACCGCCGCTTAATGAATCCGGAAGTCTGTTTTCATATCCTTCCAGATTTACAAGTTTCAGGGCATATCGGATTTTATCTTTAATATAGGCATCAGATTTTCCGGAAATTTTCAAGCCAAAAGCAATATTTTCGGATACACTCATGTGAGAAAAAAGAGCGTATTTCTGGAATACGGTGTTCAAATTCCGCTTATTTGGGGGAAGATGCGTAATGTCCTGACCGTCAAAAATGACCTGTCCCTTGTCCGGGGATTCAAATCCTCCTAAGATACGAAGAGTGGTTGTTTTTCCGCATCCACTTGGACCAAGCAGAGTGAGAAATTCATTTTCATGAACCGACAGATTTAAATCATCTAAAACAAGCTGTTCCCCAAACCCTTTTGAGATATGGATAAAATCCACCAGTGTTTTTTTCATGGCAGTCTCCTTAAATAAAGTATAGTAAATAAAATGCCGGCAGAAACGGAATGATTCCTACCAGGCTTTTAAATTTCATTATACTAGAACCGAAAATCCTGTCAATAGAAGGGCGAGATAAATGTTTGTAAAATCGGGGGAAATTGCATTGTATAAAAAAAAACTTTGTGGTAGAATGTCGGTAGACCGGACAACGGAACGAATAAAAAACAGACAGGAGGGTATTACTATAATGAAAGAAAAGTATGTTGCTTATGTTGGAACTTATACTCACGGAAGCAGTATTGGAATTCATTTATATGACGTAAATGTGGAAGAGGGAACTATGACAGAGAGAAAAGTAGTTCCTGTAAATAATTCTTCCCATCTGGCTATCTCTGTAAACGGAAAATATCTGTACTCTATCGCTGATGAAGGTGTGGCAGTATTTGCAATCGAGCCGGATGGGGATTTAACCTTTATTAATAAAGTTGGTATTGATGGAATGAGAGGCTGTCACCTTTCCACCGATACAAAAGGAAAATATCTGTATGTTGCAGGCTATCATGATGGAAAAGTTACCGTAGTACACACACATAGAGACGGACGACTTGGAAGTGTTATGGATGGTGTCTTCCATAAAGGTCTTGGCAGTGTTGCAGAAAGAAACTTCCGTCCGCATGTCAGTTGTGTGCGTCCGACTCCGGATGGAAAATATCTGTGTGCAGTTGATAATGGAATTGATCAGATTAAGATTTATCGTCCGACAGAGAGAACCAGTAAGCTGGATTTGGTTGACGTTCTTCGTTGTGTCAGAGAATCTGGTCCGAGACTGATCAAATTCAGCCCGAATGGAAAGTTTGCCTTTGTAAACTATGAATTAAAAAATGAAATTCAGGTTTACAGTTATGATGGAAGCGGTGAAAATCCGAAATTTGAACTGCTTCAGACAGAAAGCACTTTGGCTTCCCATGAAGATGAGGCACATGATGCAACTTCTGGAATGTGTCTTTCTGAAGATGGAAAATATCTGTTTACTTCTACAGCCGGAGAAAATACGGTTGCAATGTATAAAGTAGATGAAGAGACAGGTCACATTGAAAGACAGTTCGTACTGCCAATCAGTGGAGAATATCCAAAAGACCTTGATGTATTCCCGGACGGTCGTCATCTGGCTGTTGTCAATCATGAATCAAACTCTATCACAACATTTTCAATTGATTATGAGAAAAAGCTGTTAATTATGAAAGGAAGACCGCTTAAGGTAGAAACTCCAAACAGTATTATTTTCCATAAATGTGATTACGCAGAATAATATTCATGGCAGACGAAGGGAGATACCATGATTCGAATTTTTAAAACCATTGATGGAAAAATGCATCAGATGGAGGAAGCATGTGAAGGTTGCTGGGTTGCCCTGACAAATCCGACTGCTACGGAAATTTTTGAAATCTGTAATCGGTTTCAGATAGAAGTAGATGATTTACGTGCACCTCTGGATGAAGAAGAACGCTCCCGTATAGAAGTTGAAGAAAATTATACCTTGATTTTGGTGGATACTCCGATTATAGAGGAAAGAGGAGACAAGGACTGGTTTGGAACCATTCCTCTTTCTATTATAATCACAAATGAAATGATTTTTACAGTTTGTCTGGAAGATACATCGGTTCTTGGAAAATTCATGGACGGGCGTGTACGCAATTTTTATACTTATATGAAAACGCGGTTTATTTTACAGATTCTGTATAATAATGCAAGCATGTTCCTGCATTATCTGCGTATCATAGATAAGAAAAGTGAAGAAGTGGAAGAGAAACTGCATGCTTCGACCAGAAATCAGGAGCTGATAGAACTTCTTGAACTGGAAAAATCACTGGTCTACTTTATTACTTCCCTTCGTTCTAACGAAGTGGTGCTGGAAAAGCTTTTAAAGGTAGACCGGATTAAAAAATATCCCGACGATACAGACCTGCTTGAGGATGTTATCGTCGAGAACAAGCAGGCGATTGAGATGGCAAATATTTACAGTGGAATTTTAAGTGGAATGACCGATGCGTTTGCGTCTGTTATTTCAAACAACTTAAATATTGTCATGAAATTTTTGGCAACAGTTACGATTGTAATGTCCATTCCGACTATGATTTTCAGTGCCTATGGAATGAATGTAAAATCATTCGGGATGCCATTTGCAGACAGTCCGTATGGATTTGCTATTGTAATTGTGTTGTCTTTGATACTAAGTCTGATTGTGGCAATTATTTTTTCAAAGAAAGACCTGTTTTAGGGTTCATTCCTTTAATTTAAAGTGAAATCAGAAAATTTCTTGAGGGCGGGAATAAACCGGAAATGAGGAAATGAAATGAATTTTTTAAATAAAATGGAACGGAAATTCGGCAGGTATGCAATACCGGAATTGACGAAATATATTATTTTGTGTTATGTGATTGGATATGCCCTGGAGGTTTTTCAAAACATGACCGGAGTAGGTATTATGGGCTATCTGGCTTTGAGTCCGTACCATATACTGCATGGACAGATTTGGAGACTGGTGAGCTGGGTGTTAATTCCGCCTTCAGGACTGGATATTTTTACAATTATTATGCTACTCTTTTATTATTCACTGGGAACAGCGCTTGAAAGAACATGGGGAGAGTTCCGGTATAACGTGTACATTTTCAGTGGAATTTTATTCACTGTGATTGGAGCTTTCTTGCTGTATTTCATTGGCGGACTTCAGATTTCCCTTTATGGAGCAAGCATAATTTCGACATATTATATTAACTTGTCAATATTCCTTGCATTTGCGGCAAATTATCCGGATATGCAGGTACTGTTATATTTTGTAATACCGATTAAGATTAAATGGATGGCATATCTTGATATTGCATATCTGGCTTATAACTTTATTCGTGTATCCGGATATGGTGCATGGGCTGTCCGTATGATGATTCTTGTGTCGTTACTGAATTTTATTATTTTCTTCTTTATGACAAGAAATTATAAAACGATTTCGCCACGTGAAATACACAGAAAACAGCAGTTTAAGAAGGCGGTTCATCCAAAGATGACACCAAATATAACAAAACATAAATGTGCAATTTGTGGCAGAACAGAAAATGATGGGGACGATTTGGAATTTCGTTTCTGTTCCAAATGCAATGGAAACTATGAATATTGTCAGGAACATTTATTTACACATACACATATCAAATAATCAGGAGGATATGATATTATGCGCAGGACAAAGATTGTATGTACGATGGGACCAAATACCGATAAAAAAACGATAATGCGTGCACTCGTAAAAAATGGAATGGATGTGGCAAGATTTAACTTTTCGCATGGTGACTATGAGGAACAGAAAAATCGTATGAATCTGCTGAAAAACGTAAGAGAGGAATTAGACCGACCGGTTGCAATTCTTCTTGATACGAAAGGTCCGGAAATCAGAACCGGAGTTTTAGAAGGCGGACAGAAAGTTACATTAAAAGAGGGAGAAACCTTTACTCTTTATGTAGAAGAGTGCGTGGGAAATGAAAAAGGATGTTCTATTACCTATCCTGGTCTTGCGAAAGATGTAAAAAAAGGTGACAAGATTCTGATTGATGATGGTCTGATTGAACTCGAGGTACAGGCAACAAAGAAAGATTCGATTGTCTGTCTGATTGAAAATGGCGGAGAACTTGGAGAGAAAAAAGGAATCAATGTGCCGAATGTAAAAATTAAACTTCCGGCAATTACAGAAAAAGATAAAAATGATATTATCTTTGGAATTTCTCAGGATATTGATTTTATTGCCGCTTCTTTTATCAGAAATGCAGCAGGTGTCAATGAAATCCGTAAGATTTTAACCGAGCATCATGCAGAGCATATTGCAATCATTGCAAAAATTGAGAACCGTGAAGGTGTTGATAATATTGATGAAATCATCAAAGCGGCGGATGGAATTATGGTAGCACGAGGCGACCTTGGTGTAGAAATTCCGCCACAGGAAGTTCCACATATTCAGAAAACAATCATTCAGAAATGTAATGAAAAATATGTACCGGTTATTACTGCGACTCAGATGCTGGATTCCATGATTCGTAATCCACGTCCAACCCGTGCAGAAGTTGGCGATGTAGCAAATGCAATTTATGACGGAACAGACGCTGTTATGCTTTCCGGAGAAACCGCAGCAGGAAAATATCCGGTAGAAGCCTTAAAGATGATGGAAGAAGTTGCAGAAAGCACCGAACAGTATGTAGATTATGATAAATATGTTACACACAGAAGCATGTATCGGAAGACAAAAATTTCAAGTGCAATTGGAATCTCTTCTGTGCGTACAGCGAGAAATCTGGAGGCAGCCTGCATTATTACACCGACAATGTCAGGTAAGACGGCACGTCTTGTATCCAGTTTCAGACCTCCAATGCCGATTTATGCGATTACACCAAACGAATCTGTACAGCATAAGATGCAGCTTTACTGGGGTGTAAAACCATTAAAAGGTTATACAAAAGACTCAACAGAAAATATTCTGCTCAATTCAATGGAAACAGTAAAACGCAAACGTCTGGTGAAAAAAGGTCAGTTAGTAGTTTTAACTGCCGGTGACCCGGCAACAAACAGCTCCGTAAATGAGCAGAATGTTACCAATATGCTTCATGTAATTGAGGTAAAATAAGAATCGATTAGAATAGAGATAGAAACAGATAGAAGGGGCTGTCCGGATGGACAGCTCCTTTTGTAGCATAAATATTTGTAGTATGAGTAGAGAAAATTTTAATGTATAATAAAGGCATGAATTGATGTTTGTAAAAAGAATTACAACATAAGTAGTATAAAAACAACCCGAAAGAATTTGAGAGTATAGGAGGAATAGTAATGTATACTGCATCAAAAGAAAGATATCATGTAATGGAGTGGTAGCAGGAGTGGAAATTTTAGAGTGAAAATCGGTCAGCAAATGAAAAGTGGTGGCGTATAGTTATAGAATTCTAATGATAAAAAGCAGGAATTTGAATGAAAGATGTGAGGAGAAATTGTTTGAATGAAGCTATATAAATATGGAAATCCAGAATCAAATATTGTACTAATCCAACCTGTTGGAACTCATAATCTGAATGAAATACCAAATCAAGTTGAACGAATAAAAATAAATACAAAAAAAGAGATACAAATGCTTGCAATAAAGGTAGATAACTGGAATCAAGAATTATCACCATGGAAAGCACCGGCAGTATTTGGAAAAGAAGCATTTGGTGATGGAGCATTAGAGTTGCTTACGGAGATATTAAAATTATGTTCGGATAAAAATAAAAAATATTATCTGGGAGGATATTCGCTTGCAGGATTATTTAGTCTCTGGGCATGTTGCCAGAGCGGTAAATTTGCCGGAATAGCGGCTGCATCACCGTCGGTATGGTTTCCGGGTTTCCTCACTTATTTGGAAGAAAATGAAGTAAAAAGTCCCTGTATCTATTTGAGTCTTGGAGACAAAGAAGACAAAACCAAAAATGCGATGCTGTCAACAGTTGGAGATAATATTAGAGAAGTGGAGAAAATTATGAAAGAAAATAAAGTGAAGTGTATTTTGGAATGGAATCAAGGAAATCATTTTAAAGAAGCAGGAGAAAGAACGGCAAAAGCATTTTCATGGGTAATTATAAATCAGTAATGATTTTGTTTATCACTTTAATCCACAAAATTTTTGTTGAAAAATGAAAGCATGTGACATATAATAACCGTGTATATATGATTAGAGAGAAAAATTGAGGAGAATAGAACAAAATGGAGAAAAAAACATTTGTTACTAAAGAACAGTTGGATGAAATTGTAAAACAGTATCCGACACCATTTCATCTGTATGATGAAAAAGGAATCCGTGAAAACATCAAAGCAGTAAAAGAAGCGTTTTCCTGGAATAAAGGATTTAAAGAATATTTTGCAGTAAAAGCCTGCCCAAATCCATTTTTGATTAATATCTTAAAAGAGTATGGCTGTGGCTGTGACTGTTCTTCTTATACAGAACTTATGATGTCTTCTGCAATCGGATGCACAGGAAAAGATATTATGTTTTCATCAAATGATACACCGGCAGAAGAATATGCTTATGCTTATAAATTAGGTGCAACCATTAACTTAGATGATATTACTCATATTGATTTCTTAGAAGATACTATCGGAACAATTCCAAAGAGAATCAGCTGCCGTTATAATCCAGGCGGAACATTTGAACTTGGAAATGGAATCATGGATAATCCAGGAGATGCAAAATATGGAATGACAACCGAGCAGATTTTTGATGCGTTTCGTATTTTAAAAGAAAAAGGTGCAGAAGAATTTGGTATTCATGCTTTCCTTGCAAGTAACACTGTAACAAATGAATATTATCCGGAACTTGCAAAACGTCTGTTTGAACTTGCTGTAAAATTAAAAGAAGAAACAGGAGCAAATATTAAATTTATCAATTTATCCGGTGGTGTTGGTATCCCTTATACACCAGACCAGAAACCAAATGATATCCGTGTCATTGGAGAAGGTGTCCGTAAAGTTTATGAAGAAGTACTTGTTCCGGCTGGAATGGGTGATGTAGAAATCTATTCTGAAATGGGACGTTTCATGATGGGACCGTATGGTTGTCTTGTAACAAAAGCAATTCATGAAAAACATACTCATAAAGAATATATCGGTGTAGATGCGTGCGCAGTAAACTTAATGCGTCCAGCTATGTATGGCGCTTACCATCACATTACAGTAATGGGAAAAGAAAAGGAACCTTGCGACCACAAATATGATGTAACAGGTTCTCTTTGCGAAAACAATGATAAATTTGCAGTAGACCGTATGCTTCCGAAAATTGATATGGGAGACTTACTGGTAATTCATGATACCGGTGCACACGGATTTGCAATGGGATATAATTACAACGGAAAATTGAAATCAGCAGAAGTCTTATTAAAAGAAGATGGAAGCACACAGTTAATCCGCAGAGCAGAAGAGCCAAAAGACTACTTTGCAACATTTGACTGCTTTGATATCTATGATAAGCTGATTCAGCAGTAAAAAAGACAAGGCGGGCAGAAAAAACAAAAAATCTGCCCGTAAAAATTAAAAAAAGACTTGCATTGTGTAGCAAAGCATGATATTATAATAAACGGTTCAGCCAAACCAATCAGCTTGCCGCTGTGGCGGAATTGGCAGACGCACTTGACTCAAAATCAAGCGGGTAACACCGTGCCGGTTCGAGTCCGGCCAGCGGCAGTGAAAAAGTCCTTAGTTTTAAGGACTTTTTTTATTTTGTGTTGCATTTCGTGTTGCATAGCTCTTCAAAGTGATTATTTGCTATTTGTGTCATTTGTGGGACTTTGTCCTGCATGGTATGTCTATTAACATTTCTTCATAAGTCACGTCGCAACCACCCCGATCAGAAGTTTTCATCGTCCATGATGTCATCGTCGTGCTTTCGCATTTCGTCCGTTACTTTGAGGTCTGTGCGTTCGTGGGCAGCGACTGCTTGCAAATAATTATCATTATACAAAGGACTGCAAGTCATTTCTTGAACGGTGTTCAAAAGTTTTACTTTACCATTTTGGTTTAATTTTGAAGCTTCATTAAGTAGAGAATTTTCATAACTATCTTTTTGAATTGTAACTGTTTCCAGTTGAGAATGTTCTTCTACTAAGTCGGCTTTTGAAATATAGAGAAAATAAAAAAAGCCAGAAAAGTGGTAACAGCACTCATCTGGCTTGCCTTGGAAATAGGCACTCTACTCTCAGTCATAAAAATGATAGTAGAGTCATTATTTTAAAGGGAAGGGGCGAAAGCCCCAACCCGCTTTTACCTTATCATGGATTCACCGATAAATCAATATGAAAAAGTTAATTTACGAATTGATTAAGTTAATTTTGGCGATTGTAATTCTTATTTGTACAGTAGTAGGTCTTTATTTGTTATTGTTTGGATAAGAAAGAGATGACCTATCGGCAAGACGGGAAGAAAGGAAATAATAGTGCAAGGCAAAATCCCAAAAACAATGAAAACAACATTTTGCAATATAGAAGAGCAGAGAGAAGAAAACAAAATATTTTGGATGAAATTCAGGAACTACGGGCGGATAAATTATTTCCGTCCGTAGCGCTGGATGGGATGCCAAAAGGCAGCGGTCAGGCAGATTTGTCTGACTTTGTTGTGCTTATGAGTGATTACATTGCAAAACTAAAAGAAGAACGCTTGCAAAAGATAAAGATACGGATAGAAATCAATAAAAAAATGAAAGATGATGATGAAAAAGAAGTGCTAAGAATGCGCTATTTGCGGTGCATGAAATGGTAAGAGATTATGTCTAAAATGGGATATAGTCGGACACAAGTAAACAGAATACATGGAAGAGCATTAGAAAATTTCCCATATATAGATGTTGACATACGTATTAATACGTAGTACAATATAATTAACATAAAGAAAGGGGAATACACCAGATGCCAATTAAGCCAAAAGACATGATAAAACTTCTAAGTGAAAATGGTTTTATAGCAGTCAGTCAAAATGGTTCTCACGTAAAGTTACGAAACACAGAAACTGGAAAACAAGTAATAGTTCCTTTACATAATAAGGACTTAAAAAAGGGAACAGAACAGGCAATACGAAAACAAGCAGGGCTGAAATAAGCCCCTGCTTTTCGAAAAAAGGAGGCAAAACAATGAAGAAATTATTCTATCCGGCAATTTTCCATAAAGCAGAAGAAGGAGGATATTGGGTAACATTTCCAGATTTGCCAGAGTGTGTAACAGAAGGCGATGATATGGAAGAAGCCTATGGTATGGCAGTTGATGCACTTGGCTTAGCATTAATTGACCGTATAAAATCAAAAGAAGAACTCCCAAAGGCATCTAGTATTGAAAATATAGAAAGACAGGAAGATGGCTCAGTTGTTGTGATTCAGTTTGATAAGGCAGAGTATGAACGGAAACATAATAACAAAGCTGTCAAAAAGACGCTTACAATTCCGGAATGGTTAAATGAAGAAGCACTTGCTATGAATATTAATTTTTCTCAAGTACTTCAAGAAGCTTTGATGGAAAAAGTTGGCATACACTAAAAGATGAAATAGAATGGTACACTCATCCTATATTATAGTGTAAATGGGTTTCAAGGACATAACGGTAACTCCCTTTTTGATGAGACGGTTTTTGATTTCCATAATTATCCTTCTTAAGTGTAGCGATAGCTTGCTAATAGCAGGCGCAAAGTGTAGCTCAGTGGCAGAGCACTAACAAATAGAGGGCGGGGGTTCGATTCCCTTCACTTTGTTCGCACGTGACGGTGCACTCACTTGTCTGAGATGAGGCAAGAGCGGTAAGGGCTAATCTTACAGTTGTTTTCAATCTTTTACTTTTCTAATGGAATCACTGCTAAAGAAGTTGCAAAATGTGCTAATCTTACAGTTGTTTTCAATCTTTTACTTTTCCCTTTTTATTGTTACAAGCACTCAGTTTTTGCTGGGTGCTATTTTTATACTTGATTTTAAAGAAAGGATAGCCTTGTAAGAGTGTGCGAACTCGGAGAGGAAAGAGGTCTATGTGGATGGAACTGCAAACATAGTTACTATGCCTTTGTGGATGGGTTTTCGACAAGAACTTATACAGATGAGCAGTTAGAAGAGCTGGAAGCAAAAGAGCAGGAACAGCATGAATACAAAGGCAAAAGCTACAATGCATATCAAGCCTCACAGGCTCAACGGCAGATGGAGACGACTATGCGAGCACAGAGAGCGAATATCAAGAATCTGAAGCAGGGAAATGCAGATTCGGATACCATAGTAGCGGCTCAGGCGAGATATCTAAACACGCTAAATCAGTATAAAGACTTTTCGAAGAAGATGAAACTTCCGGAGCAGATTGAACGAGTGTACATGGATGGACTAGGAAGAATTGCTGGTGGAAAGAGTACTAAAGCAGTTACTAAGAAACAAGAAGAAAAAGCAATCAATCATACATTGAAAAATGCGGTTGGAAAGGATATAATTCAAGTAGAAAAGACAACATTGAATAGTAGTCCGAACAGTATCACTCAGAAAACTAGTAAAAAAGGTGGAGTTGAGCGAAATTATTATGACAATCAAGGAAAACAAATAAAACAAATAAGTAATAATAATCATGGTAATGCCAAAATGCATCCTTATGGAAAAAAAGGAGAACATGCGCATGATTATATATATGATGCAGATAATAAACTTATTGGAAGACCTACAAGAGAGTTGACCAAAGAAGAAAGGAGAATGCTGATATACTATGACGTCATTAGAGCTAAGAAAAAAAATAAGTAGTTTATGTACACATATATTGTTTGAGTACAAAGGACATTCATGTGGGGTTGACCCCTTAGCACCAGATGATTTTGATATGTGGTGCGATGAGAATTATATGAAGGCAAGCAGTATAGACGAGGTTATGAGTACTCCTTTTTTTAGGGGAAGAAAATTACAGGATATTGCAGATGAAATAGAAAATGTCGAATAATACCACCGATATCCTCGGTGGTATTATTACGCCCATTTTTAAAAGGAGATTAGTTTAAAATGAAAAAGTATAGTTTTGAAACGGTATCTGGCAATCAAGTAGTTTGTAAAGATAGTGTCAAAGCTCCACTGAAAAACTTAAAGATTTTCGGTAAAAGTGTGCAAAAATAAGCCATGGACAGGAAGAAAGAGGTAGAGTATGAGAGCAGACGATGACCTTACGTATCAGGAATATAAAGATAGTGTAGAATCTAATATGAGCTTAATAAAACATTCTGGATGGACACCGAGGCAGGTTACTGACTGGATGACAGAGGAAGATAATGAATTACTTGTCGGAACATCAGAAGCACTCTGGATTATTTCCATTGGTGCTTATGAAGTAGAGCATGATATTTTAGAAGAACGAGTATTAGAACAGCTATCCTATCATATTCCACGTTACGAGATGGGAAAATATAACGACATCACACCGGAAGAAAGAGAACTTTTAGAAAAAGATATTGCATATATTCGTTCTAAAGTGGAACTTTGGAAGCTAAAAGATTATGATTAACTGAGAGTAAGAGGTATATATGGACAATTTTAAAGTGATCTATAAAATTTTGTCAGTTTTGGAAAAATCAATGGATTTAGAACAATGCAATCCAGAAAGTATCAGTGCGGAAACATTGAGAATTTCTCAAGAACGATGGAATAAATACATTGAAATGCTGTCAGATGCTGGATACATCAAAGGTGTACAGATTAAAAAGTTTGTTACTGGAGCAACTTCACTTGACATTAGAAACATCAGTATCACTCTAAAAGGTCTTGAGTATCTAAGCGAAAATACAATCATGCAGAGAATGTACAAGACTGCTAAGGGAATTGCAGAATTAGTTCCGTAAAAAATAAATAACAGGTGTATTACCACTGACCGATACAGGTTGATGGTATTTTTATACCCATTTAAATACGGTGGTAAGGAAATGAGAACCTTTAATTATTCCACGATTAAGAATCAAAAATGGGATTCAGAGATCCTTGGGCTGGTCGCAGCCATATGAGTAATCCTATAGCTGGTCGTACTAAGACTGTCCAGAATTATATTAGTGCCACCTATCCGGATGGTCATGTGGAAACATTGTTTACACCGCTTGTTCCGTTTGAAACGCCGGAGGCATTGGATAGAATCTATGAGGAATACAACCGCGTGATCGGCAATATGGAGTTGGAACCGTTGATTGCAATTCTGGTCTTTATCCACGATTTTCTGTGCATTCATCCTTTCAACGATGGAAACGGAAGAATGAGCCGCCTGCTCACTACTTTACTGCTTTATAGAAAAGGATTTTATGTGGGAAAGTATATTTCCCTTGAAGCTAAAATAGCGAAAAACAAAGACCTTTACTATAATGCACTGGCACAGTCACAGACCGGCTGGCATGAAGGAACTGAGAATGTAGTACCGTTCATCAAATATATTCTTGGAACGATTCTTGCTGCATATAAAGACTTTGAGGAACGCATGGCTCTTGTAGAAATAAAGCTGCCTGCTCTTGAAATGGTGCGCAGGGCAAGTGAAAACAAGATTGGGCGGTTCAACAAACAAGATATCCGTGAACTCTGCCCCACGATCAGTGACAGTTCCATTGAAGGTGCTTTGAGGAAACTGGTTGCCGCCGGTGAACTTAAGAAAGAAGGTCGCGGCAAGAATACTTGCTATTTCAGACTGAGTTAGTTTTCCCTTAACGCTTACAACTATCCCTTAAAACAGTGACATAATTAAGGGAATCAAAAATGCAATACGAGAAGGCATCTCTTCGGAGGTGCTTTTTTGATGCCATTTTCTAAGGAAGGACGGTGATTCCTATGGGAATTTTGAGTGGATTATTTCGGAGCAGAGATGCGCCCAAGGACAGTACGGCAGGCAGTGCCTATCGATTTTTTATGGGCGGCAGCAGTTCCGGCAAATGTGATGAAACTGCTTACGCTGACCTATAAATACTCGTTAGTAAAAAAATAAACAAAAATCAAGTAAAACTATAAAATTTTATCTAAAAAATCTTCCTTTTATGAAAAAATATGATATAATGGTTGTTACAAACGATAGTGAAAAGTAAAAAGAAAGAGTAAAGAGGGAAGATATGGCGACCATTAAGGATATAGCAACAAAAGCGGGGGTTTCAATTGCAACGGTTTCCAGAGTGTTAAACCATGATGAAACCTTAAATGCACAGGAAGAGACGAAGCAAAAGATTTTTGAAATTGCAGAAGAATTAGAATACGAAGTTCGTACGCAGAAAAAGCGAAGAAAAAAGATGAAGGTTGGGGTATTCTATTCGTACTCACCGGAAGAAGAACTTCAAGATCCGTACTACCTTTGTATTCGTCTGGCAATTGAGAAAAAATTGGAAAAAGAAGGACATATAAAGCAGATTGTAAAACTGGATGACAAGCCAGAGGTACTTAGCGGCATTGATGGAGTAATCTGCACCGGTACATTTACCAAAAAGATGATAGAGTCAATAGAAAAATGGGAGTGCCCGGTTGTATTTATTGATGCAGATCCGAATCATAAGAAGTTTGATTCGATTGTAGTAGATTATAATCAGGCAGTAGAAGAGATTGTGTCGTATTTGGTGGAATGCGGACATACGAAGATCGGAATGATCGGCTGTCGCGGAGTAAATCAAAATGGCGATGAAATCTTAGATACACGAATGCAGTGTTTTCAGGATTCGCTAATGAAGAGGGGATTGTATCATCCGGAGTATACGAAATTTGGCGATTATTATGCGAAATACGGTTATCGTTTACTAAAAGAACTCTATAATGAAAGAAATATGCCAACGGCATTATTTGTTGCAAATGATTCGATGGCAGCAGGAAGTTATCGGGCGGCATATGAACTGGGGCTTAAGATACCGGATGATATCAGTATCATTGGATTTAATGATATTCCAACCGCAAAATATATGGTTCCACCGCTTACGACAGTGAGGTTATATATGGAGTTTATGGGAGAGTATGCGGTAAAGCTTTTGGAAGAACGAATCGTGCGGGGAAGAGAAATTTGTGTAAAAGTATCGATTCCTACGAAACTTTATGTGCGTGATAGTGTTAAAACAGTAAAATAATAAATTAAGAAATAAAGAAACCATGAGAAAAAGCTCATGGTTTTTTTATTTGTAAAAATAGAAAAAACATTAACTTAGTAAATGATAATTGTTTTACTGAACAAAAGAACTTTTTGAAGAAAATGAATTGTGAAAAATGTATAAAAAAGAATTGAAAATAGTGGATAAAATGTAGAAAATACATTTATTTGGTAAAAACTATTTACAATTAACCAGTAAAATAGTAGAATGATTTTACCAGTTAAAAAGAGATAAAAACAAAGGAGGAAATAATTATGAGAAAAAGAATTGCAATTATTTGTGTGGCGGCACTTACCGGAACGATGATGATGACTGCGTGTGGCAGCAAAGAAGAGGGAGGCAGCGAAAAAACAAGCGACGGAAAGACAAAAGTTCGTTTTGCAACCTGGGACGTAGCAGATGATGTCGATGCACAGCAAAAATTAGTAGACAAATTTAATCAGGAACATGATGATATTGAAGTAGTTTTAGAAGCATACGGAAGTGACTTTGATACAAAACTCAGTGCAGGTATGGGTTCAGGAGATACACCGGATGTGGTATATATGTGGAACTATCCGGCATATGCAGATGGACTTGAACCGTTGGATGAATACATTGATAAAGAGGGCGAAGAGTATAAAGACAATTTTTACAGTACACTGTGGAACTATAACTCATTCGATGGCACCACTTATGGTATTCCGGTAGGATTTACCACACATGCACTTTTTTACAACAAAGACCTGTTTGCTGAGGCAGGTGTAGAAGAACCGACAGATAGCTGGACCTGGAGTGACCTTCAAACTGCGGCTAAGACAATTGAAGAAAAAACCGGTCAGAAAGGGTTTGCATTCCAGATGAAACCAGATCCATACGATTTTGAAATGTATCTGTGGAGTAATGGAGCTGCTTATTGCGATGAGGAAGGCGTGATGGCAGGAAAGATCGACTCCAAAGAATCTCAGGAAGTCTTCCAGATGTTCCAGGATATGGAAAAAGACGGATACGCAATTGCTACAGAAAAGAACGGAACCGATGAATTCCGTGCCGGAACCGCAGCAATGTATATCTATGGCTCATGGTCAATTAACTCATTAGATGAAGATGGAATGAATTATGGTATTGCTAAGATTCCTTCTTTTGACGGAAAAACATCTGTAAGTATTTTAAGTTCTTCCGGACTTTCTATTTCAAAAGACAGTAAAAATAAAGAAGCTGCATGGGAATTCGTAAAATACTGGACAGGCGAAGAATGCAATAAAGCAAGAATCGGTATCGAGCTTCCGGTATTAAACAGTGTTGTAGAATCTGAAGGAATTATGGATGAAGCCAAATATGCACCATTCTATGAAATGTTAGAGCAGAGTGATGGACATACACCGGCAAGTTTTCTGATTGAAGACTGGTCAGAAGTTTCAGAAAACCTTAGTCTTTCATTCGAACAGATCTTTAATCCAAGTTCTTATATGGATGTAAAAGATGTTTTAAAAGAAGCAGCAGATGCACAGTAACCAAATCTGAGTAAATCGGCATCGGAAGATTTGCATAAGCCGATGCCGATCAATGGGAGAGATAAGATGAAACAGAAAAAATTTCTGAAAACGGCAACACCATACCTATTTATTATGCCGTGGATTATTGGATTTCTTGTATTTACAATCGGTCCTTTGATTTTGTCCTTAATTATGAGTTTCTTTGATTGGCCACTTACTACAGCACCGACTTTTCGTGGACTTGGAAACTATATTGACATGTTTACAAAAGATAAACAGTTTTGGAAATCATTGGTAATCAGTTTAAAATATGCAGCGATTTTTGTACCGCTTAATATGATTATCGCATTGTTTCTTGCAATGCTGATTACACAGCCGGTAAGAGGCGTAAAAGTATTCCGTACAATTTTCTATATTCCGGCCGTTATTTCCGGTGTAGCCGTTTCTATTATCTGGGGCTGGATTTTAAATGGAGATTACGGCGTACTGAATTATCTGTTATCACTGATTGGGATTAAAGGACCAAAATGGCTGGTTGACCCGGCTTGGGCATTGCTTGCAGTTATCATAGCAAGTGCCTTTGGTGTAGGAACAATGATGCTTATTTTCTATACCGATATCAAAAATATTCCGGTAGACGTATATGAAGCGGCATCCATTGACGGAGCAGGTCCTGCAAGAAAATTTTTCAGTATCACTCTTCCGATCATTACACCGACGATTTTATTTAACCTGATTACATCGATTATTAATTCTTTCCAGCAGGTAACACTGGTTATGCTGTTAACCGGCGGTGGACCACTGAAGTCAACGTATTTCTATGGCTTGTATACTTACAATAATGCATTCAAACATCATAAACTTGGATATGCCAGTGCAAATGCTTGGGTTATGTTCATCATTATTCTGATTTTGACTGCATTTGTGTTTAGATCATCTTCCGCATGGGTATTCTACGAAACCGAAGCAAGAAATAGCGGAGCTAAGAAAACAAAAAAGAAAAAAGGGGGTAGCAAGTAATGAAGATGTCGAAAAAATCAAAAGCAGTGATTTATATCTTACTCGGGCTTGTGGCACTTTACTTTCTTGCACCGTTTATCTATATGTTGTTTTCAGCATTTAAGACAGAGGGTGAAGCGATTGCATATCCACCGAAGCTGTTTCCATCCGAATGGCATTTTGAAAATTTTGCAAATGCATGGAAATCACAGCCGTTTGGTACATATCTTTTAAACTCGGTGTTGGTAACGGCTTTGACAACGATTGGTCAGGTGCTTTCTTGTTCTTTAGTTGCCTACGGATTTGCAAGATTTAATTTTAAAGGGAAAAACGTACTCTTTATGATCTTACTTTCAACAATGATGATTCCATGGGACGTTACCATGATTCCACAGTATATGGAATTTAAATTGTTTGGATGGATCAACACATTGAAACCGTTGATTGTACCGGCATGGTTTGGTTCGGCTTATTATGTATTCCTGATGAGACAGTTTTTAATGGGAATTCCGAAAGACTTTGAAGAAGCTGCACGAATTGATGGAGCAAATCAGTTCCAGATTTATTGGAAAATTTTTATGCCGATTATGAAACCATCATTGATTTTAGTTGGTGTATTAAACATGCTGACGGTATGGAATGACTACCTTGGTCCACTCATTTTCTTACAGGATCGAAGCAAATATACACTGGCACTTGGACTTGCTTCCTTTAAGGGAGTTCACAGTACACAGATTATTCCGATGCTTTGTATTACAATCATTATGATTATTCCGCCGATTATTATTTTTATTATCGCACAGAAATATATTGTTGAAGGAACCAGTGGCTCTATTAAATAAGACAGACTTATAAAGCGGTCAGGCAGACTGGAACTGTCTGGCCGCTATTGTCGATAAAAGAAGAGCTGAGAGGAGAAAATTATGGCAAGAAAAACAGTAAAAAGATGGGAAGACCATCGGATTACCGGAATTGGGAGAAGAGAAGCAAGAACTGCTTTTTATAGAGATTCGCAAAAAAGAATCTGCTTAAATGGAAAATGGAAGTTTAAATATGTCAAGGCTCCGGAACTTTCACCGGAAGGATTTGAACAGTCTGGAGTATGTGGAGAATGGGATACGATTGATGTTCCATCAGTCTGGCAGCTTCGAGGTTATGACAAAATGCATTATACCGATGTGCTCTATCCGTTTCCGGTAAATCCACCGTATGTACCGGATGAAAATCCTACCGGAATTTACAAAAAGACAGTAGTTTTAGAGGAACAGTGGTTACAAAAAGATACGATTTTAAAATTTCATGGCGTCGATAGTGCATTTGATGTCTGGGTAAACGGAACGCATGTGGGATTTAGTAAAGTAAGCCGCCTGCCATCGGAATTTGAAATTACCGACTTTGTAAAATGCGGTGAAAATGACATTACAGTACGAGTTTATAAATGGTCAGATGGTACTTATCTGGAAGATCAGGATATGTGGTGGCTATCCGGAATTTATAGAGATGTCGAATTAATTAACGAAGAAAAAAATGCGATTTTAGATTTACAAGTAAACGGCACCTTAGATGACAGTTATAGAGATGGTATATTTACTGCAAAAATTACAATGAAACAGGCAGGCACAAGCTTTAAATGGAAACTTTCCTATAAAGGAGAAGTGGTGCTTGAAGAAAAGCTTACTTCGGAAACAAAAGAAGCTTGCATAGAAGCAAAACTTCCGGAAGTTTATAAATGGACCGCAGAGACACCGAATCTGTATGACTTTACGGTTGAGAGCGCAACGCAGGAAGTGACGGTTCGATGTGGTTTCCGTAGAATTGAGATAAAAGACAAAAATTTCCGTGTAAATAATCAGGTAATCTTATTAAATGGAGTCAATCATCATGATTATAATCCAAAAGAAGGAAGAGTTATAACCAGAGAGCTGATGGAAGCGGATATTCGTTTGATGAAACAGTACAATATCAATGCGGTGCGTTGTTCCCATTATCCGGCAAATGAATATTTTTATGATTTGTGCGACGAGTATGGACTTTATGTTATTGATGAAGCAGATTTGGAATGCCATGGCTTTGAGTGGGTAGAGAATTATACCTGGATTACAGACGATGAAACCTGGAAAGCAGCTTATGTGGATCGCAGCGTGCGTATGGTGAAGCGAGATCGAAATCATCCATCCATTCTTATGTGGTCTATGGGAAATGAGTCTGCATTTGGATGTAATTTCCGCAGCGCAGCAGAAGCCATTCGTAAGCTGGATGATACCAGACTGGTTCATTATGAAGGGGATTTTGAAGCAGAAGTAACAGACGTATATTCCACCATGTATACCCGATTAAAAGGCTTAAAAGAAATTGCCGAATATCAGGTGAAAGGTGACAAACCACATGTGATGTGTGAGTACGGGCATGCGATGGGCAATGGACCGGGTGGTTTAAAGGCATATCAGGATTTATATCGCAAATATAAACGTCTTCAAGGTGGATTTTTGTGGGAGTGGTACGACCATGGAATTTATACCGAAGAAGAGGGACAAAAATATTATAAATATGGCGGAAATTATGAGGATTTTCCGACAAACGGGAACTTCTGTATTGATGGAATTTTAATGCCGGACCGTACTCCATCTCCAGGAATGGAGGAATATAAGCAGATTATCGCACCGGTTGAAATTGCAGCAGTAGAAGGAAGCATGAAAAAAATTCAGCTTACGAATTATTATGATTTCCTGAATTTGGAAACGGTGGTACTTGATTGGAAACTTCAAGCAGAAAACCAGATTGTACAAGAAGGAGTTGTAGAAAACCTTTTTGTGGCTCCGCATGAGAAAAAGACAATTACGTTGCCGATTAATGAATTTGAAGTACAGGCAAATACCGATTATTATCTGACTTTGACCGTGTGCCAGAAAGCAGATACCAGATATGCTTTGGCAGGTCATGAAATCAAAAAAGTTCAGATTCCGTTACAAATCAGAAAAGATGAGTTTGCAGTCAGAAAAGCTGCAGACAAACTTCAGGTATCAAAGTCTCAGGGCGTGCTTACCGTAAAAAACAGCTGTATTACAGCAAAATTTAGCACGGTATTTGGAAAGTTGCTCTCTTTTGAAGCAAATGGAAAAGAATATCTGAGTGAAGGCCCGAGAATGAACGTATATCGTGCGACCATTGACAATGATATGTATAAAAAAGAAGACTGGATGAATAAATATTTTATTCAAAAACCGGTAGAAGAGACCGAATCTGTACATTGGCAGGAAGAAGCAGATAAAGTGACTGTGCAAATCAAAACATTCTTTAGCTGCTATAACCAGTCATGGGGATTTGAATGTGATTATACTTATGAAATCTATTCTTGCGGACAGATGAAAGTAGAACTTCAGGGAAAAGCCGTTCAAAGAGGCAAGCTGGAACCGCCATTTTTACCGCGCATTGGAATTACGATGAAAGCAAATAAAGCCTTACAGGAAACCATGTGGTATGGAATGGGTCCGGGAGAAAGTTATATTGACAGCAAGGCAGCTTCGGTTATGGGTATCTATGAAAGTACGGTAGATCAAATGATGACAGATTATGTGTTTCCACAGGAAAACGGTCATCGTGAACAAGTTAAATGGTTTAGAATCGGCAATGAAACAGATGGTTTGTTATGTAAGATGGAAAATAAATTGGGCTTAAATCTTGCAAATTATACAGATGAAAGTTTGGAAAAAGCACAGCATCCGTTTGAAATTGAAAAAGCGGAGCATGTCATTATCCATTTGGATTATCTGCATTCCGGGCTTGGAAGTAATAGCTGTGGCGAAGAACAGTTAGAAGAAAATAAAGTGAAGCTTCAGGACTTTGCAATGGCCTTTACCGTTTCGGCAGTAAAATGCGGAACAGAGATTGAAGAAGCGAGAAAACAGTACATCGATTAAAAAGGAGAAAATTGTACATGAGTAAAATAATGTTTTCAGAAAATCTGCAAAGCAAGTTACATGGTGAAGAATGGCTTATCTGGCAAGGACAGTATGAAGCAAAAGAAAATCTCAAATATGAGAGTCTGTTTGCACTTTCCAATGGCTACCTCGGAATCAGAGGCAGCCATGAAGAAGGTACAAAAATCACACTGCCATATCTTTATATCAATGGAGTATTTGATAAGTCAGAGACATTTATGAGGGAGCTTGCGACCCTTCCGAACTGGCTTGGAATCAAGCTTTATGTAGAAAAAGAGTTAATCGGAATTGAAGACTGTGAAATTGTAGAGTTTGCAAGAGTGCTTGATATGAAGGGAGCGTTCCTTGGAAAGAGAGTGCACTTAAGAGATTCAAAAGGCAGAGAAACGCTTATTGAAGGAATCCGTTTTGTCAGTAGAAATAATGTGCATCGTATGGGAATCAAACTGCATGTAACACCGCTTAACTATAGCGGAATCATTGAAGTGGAAAGTATTATTGATGGCAGTATCATTAATTTCTATGATGCACCGCGATTTAAAGTAAAACATACTTATATGACCGCAAATGAAAAATTGGCAACAGATGGATGTTATATCGAAGTGGCAACCAGAGAAAATCATTTGCATGTAGGCTGTGGCTGCCGAATCGAAGCGTATGCAGACGGTAAACCGGTGCTTGGAAATTGTATGACGAGTAGATTTGGCGAACAGTGTGTAGAATTTGGTGATATTCATGTCGAAGAAGGCAAAGAAGTAGAGATTGTAAAATATGTTTCTATGTATACCGAAAGAGAATGTCCGGCTTACGCACTGCATACAACCGTTGAAAAAGAAATCGAACAATTTATTGAAACCGGTTTTGAAGAAGAACTAAAATTGCATGAAGCTGTGTATGCGCAAATGTGGGAAAATGCGGATCTTAAGATTACAGGCGATGCGGAATTAAATCAGGCAATTCGGTTTAATATTTTCCATTTGATGAGTACCGGAAATGAACACGATGAGCATGTAAATGTCGGAGCAAAACTCTTAACCGGAGAAGAGTATGGTGGACACGCATTCTGGGATACCGAGCTGTTTATGCTTCCATTCTTTGCATGGGTGTTCCCGAAGACCGCACAAAACCTGGAGAATTACAGATATCATCTTTTAGATGCTGCACGCACAAATGCGCACAAGAATGGTTATAAAGGAGCGCAGTATCCATGGGAGTCCGCAGATGACGGAACAGAACAGTGCCCGGATTGGACGATTGAACCGGATGGAACCTGCTATCGCTGTTATGTGGCAGTCTATGAGCATCATGTAACCGCCGCAGTAGCATATGGCATTTGCAATTATATAAAGATTACGCAGGATATGGAGTTCCTTTATAGCAAAGGCGCAGAAATATTGACAGAGACTGCAAGATTCTGGGCAAGTCGTTGTGAATACAATCAAGCGCAGGATCGCTATGAAATTAATCAAGTAACAGGTCCGGATGAATGGCATGAGCCGGTGAATAACAATCTGTATACCAATTATCTTGCAAGATGGAATTTAAGATATGTGCTTTCACTTTTAACTGCGATGAAAGAAGAAAAGGCGGATGCTTACCATGCGTTGGTTGAAAAGACAGGACTTACAGAATGTGAGATGGAGACTTGGAGAGAAGTACAGGCCAAAATGTATCTTCCAAGAAAAGAAGGCACAAAGTTGTTAGAACAGTTTGAGGGCTATTTTGAACTGGATAATGTGACAATTGAACAATATGATGAGAATGACTGGCCAGTGCGTCCGGAAGCACTTAAAACCAAGAAAGCAAGTGAAACTCAGATTACAAAGCAGGCGGACGTTGTAATGTTGCTGCATCTTCTGGGCGAGGAATTTGATGAAGAGACAATGAAAGAAAATTATGCTTACTATGAAAAACGTGCCCTTCATGGTTCCTCTTTAAGCCCGAGTATTTTCTCGGTTATGGGGCTTAAAGTGGGTGATGACTCGAAAGCATATCGTTATCTGCGTCGTGCCGCTTTTATTGACTTGCTGAATATGCAGGGAAATACAAGAGAGGGAATTCATGCCGCAAACACCGGTGGTGTTTGGCAGACAGTTGTATTTGGATTTGCGGGAGTATCCCAGCGAGAAGATGGTATGTTAAAAGTGCGTCCAAATATGCCAAAAGAATGGCAGAATTTAACTTTCCGTCTGCATTATAGAGGTGCATGGCTTGAAATCACAGTGGATGGAGCGAATCAGGCAGAGATAAAACGCCTTGCCGGAGAAACGGTAGAAGTTGAAGTGAATGGAGTTGTAAAAGAAATATAAAAACAGAAATTTTAGAAGAAGAAACAGGAGGATGAGTGATGAAAAAATGGCTGGCAATCGGAGGACTTATACTGGTTACGGTCATATGGGGCGGAGGATTTGTAGCAAGTGATATGGCACTGGAAAGTATGAAGCCTTTCCAGATTATGATGGTAAGATTCCTGGTCGCATCTGTATTGATGGTAATGCTTGGTCTGGGAAATCGAAAAAAAGCAGAGCAGGTAACCGAACGCACGGGTGCAATAAAAGCAGGTATATTAATGGGAATTGCGCTTTTTATGGGGTTTTCATTGCAAACAATTGGTCTGCAATATACAACACCTTCCAAGAATGCGTTTCTTACAGCGCTTAATGTAGTGATTGTGCCATTTATCGCATTTCTTATTTTAAAGAAGAAGATTGGAATAAAAGGAATCGTTGGAGCAATTCTGTCAGTTGTCGGAGTAGCGCTGCTTTCCTTAAATGGCAATCTTACGCTGAGTTTGGGAGACGGACTTACACTGATTTGCGCCGTAGGATTTGCATTTCAGATTTTCTTTACCAGTGAATTTGTGAAAAAATATCCGGCCTCGGTATTAAATATGGTTCAGATGATTACCGCATTTGTATTATCCGCAGCGAGTCTTGTGATTTTTGGAGAAATGGAGTTTCAAGTTACCACAAAAGGATGGCTAAGTGTCTTATATTTGGGTATAATAAGTACGACAGTTTGCTATTTATTGCAGACAGCGTGTCAGAAATATGTGGATGAGACAAAAGTAGCAATTGTGCTTTCAATGGAGTCTGTCTTTGGAACAATTTTCTCGATCATTATTCTTCATGAAGTAATCACACTGCGTATGGTAATCGGATGCATCATTATCTTGGTTGCAGTCATTATTTCGAACTTATCGGAAGCAGAAGGAGAAGCGAAAAATGAAGAAATACAATGCGATAATCTTTGATTTAGATGGAGTAATCTGTCATACGGATCAGTATCATTACGAAGCGTGGAAAACGGTTGCAGATGAGTTAGGAATCTATTTTGATGAAGCAATCAATAATCGACTCAGAGGAGTGAGCCGTATGGAAAGCTTCGAAATTATCCTGGAGCGTTATGAAAAAGAGATGAGCGAAGCCGACAAAGAACGTTGGATTACAAAGAAAAATGAAATCTATAAAGCACTTCTGAAAAATATGAGTCCGGCGGATTTATCAGTTGAAGTAAAAGAGACTCTGGATGGCTTACGTGAAAGCGGCCATAAGCTTGCAATTGGATCATCAAGTAAGAATGCAAGATTCATTCTGGGACAGTTAGGTCTTGGAGAATATTTTGATGCGATTTCGGATGGAAATAATATTTCAAAATCAAAACCGGATCCGGAAGTATTCATAAAAGCAGCAGAATATATAGAAGAAGCACCGAAGAGCTGTCTGGTCGTAGAAGATGCAGAAGCCGGGCTTAAGGCGGCAATTGCAGGAGAAATGGATTGTGCGGCAATCGGAGATGCAGTCGGATGTGGACTTGGAACATATAATCTGGCTACATTTTCGGATCTATTAAAAGTTGTAGAAAACTAGAAAGAAGATGAATCAAATGAACGAAACATTTTTAACGAACCTTCTTAGCAGTATCTCCGTATCCGGCTATGAAGAACCGGTACAAGAAGTTGTAGAAGCAGAAATGAAAAACTACGCAGATGAAATCCGTCGTGATGAAATGCAGAATTTAACATGTGTTTTAAATCCGGACAGCGATGTAAGAATCATGCTTTCGGCACATGCAGATGAAATCGGGCTTATGATTTCCAATATCAGAGAAGATGGAAGGCTGCAGGTTATTGACCGAGGAGGAATTGTGCCGGCGACGTATCCGGGGCGTCAGGTGCGAATTAAGACCAAAAGCGGAGAAGTCTATGGGGTAGTTGAAGCATATCGCAGTCTCTTTAAAGATGAAAATCTCGGAACGAAACAGTTTTTAATCGATATTGGAGCAAAAGATAAAGCAGACGCTTTAAATTATGTAAGTTTAGGAGATCCAATCGTACCGGATACACCGATTCGTAAGTTGGCAAATGGAAAATTTACTGCTCGTGCGTTAGATGACAGACTGGGTGTCTACATTATCATGGAGGCACTGAAACGAGCAAAAGAGTTGGGATGTAAAGTTGGAATTTACGCAGCTTCCACAACAGGAGAAGAGACAACCAAGACCGGAGCATATTGGACCAGTGCCAGAATTCAGCCGACCATGGCAATTGTAGTAGATGTTACATATACAAGTGATTGTAGTGGAATGGATCCGGCAGAGATGGGAACGGTATGCCTTGGAGATGGCCCGGTGCTTTGTAACAGTCCGATTGTGGTAAAAGCACTCAATGAAAAGATGGAAGAGTGTGCAAAGAAAGCAGGCATTTCGGTGCAAAGAGAAGCGGCAAGCAGACTTTCCTACACCGATGGAGATCAAATTCATTTCTCTAATCAGGGTGTTCCGATGGTGTTAGTATCGATTCCGCTGCGCTATATGCATATGCCGGCAGAAGTGGCAGATGAAAAAGATGTGGAAGGATGCGTTGAGTTGATTGCGCAGTTTCTTGCGGGGTATCAGGGGTAAGGTAGAAAAAGGAGACACTTATATCGTGTAAGAAATGTTTGCTATAGGTATCCGTACAAAAAAAGAATAAAAAGTCGGTCAGTCTCTAGGGGCATTTGGTGAGTTCTAAAAAATGCCGTAAAATCAAGGAAAATGGGTGATTTGGAAAAAGAGATTGACCGACTTTTTGAGAAAAAACTTGCAAAAAATGGGTGATTAGAGGATAATGAGAATTAGAAATGGTGGAAATACTGTTGTTGTATATTACCTATGAGGGATTGAAACATTTACGCTCACAATTTCATGAGCTGTACACTCGTCCAGTTGTATATTACCTATGAGGGATTGAAACAAGTTCTCTTTTTTCTAGTAAAGATCTGTCTACATAAGTTGTATATTACCTATGAGGGATTGAAACAAAATTCAAGAAATTTACATTCGATTGCTAACAATACCGTTGTACATTACCTAACAATAACGCCAATCTTCCATTCCTAAACCTCCAATTTTTTATAACCACGGGTTTAGTTTACATGATTTGTTTTGACAAGAAACGGCAATCATGCTACTCTATATATAGGTTGCAGGGATTATTTTCATCCGAAAGCGAATATTTGTATGGTCTTTTTTGGTAACCGTCAACTAGCCTAGGAGGAAAATAATATGAAAAAATCTACCATTACCATCAACCCGAAAACAGCATGGCTTATGGGAGTTGATCCTGTTGCAACCGGAGTGAGATTGCAGAATAAGCGCACGGAGTTTAGCTTAACTCGAGAAGGACTTTCTGTTCTGCTTGAGCAAGCTGGTGAATCAGTGAGTCCACAGGCAATCTACAAGTGGGAGAAAGGGAAATCTCTTCCAACACTTTACCACTTAGTAGTACTTGCTTGCCTGTACAACTGTAGTCTTGATGAGCTGGTTGTGACTTATCAGCGTTCTCGCGAGAGTGCTGAAAGGGACCAGCTCGTCCCTCCATTACAATTACAATATTTATATGATAATCGAACGAACATTCAAAAGAAGGAATGTTCGTTTTTTTATTTGCAAGAATGTGCTAAGGTATATTCTTTGTGTCTACAAACCAGTGGTTGGTGGCTCACTGGCTTTTTTTATTTTAGAATAAGTTCATACTTACAAAGCAGTAGTTAAGAGGAAAATAAAAGAGAAATACAAGAGAAAGAAAATTTACGATTTTATGAGTTAGAAATATTTATATAACTTCAGGTTTATTTTAAAGTCTCCTAAAATTTGGTACATTTCTATCATAAAATAGAACCACAACATATCTGTCAGTAATTAAATAACAGATATCGGTTTAGAAGTTGAGGGGAGGGATTTTGTACCATCTGAAAATCAAGGATTCAACTGTAAATTTATTTAGGGAAGGGAGCTCATTATGAGAGAGAAAACATTAAAAATCAAAGGAATGTGTGTACCTGGATTATTCATCTGGCTTCATGGCTTTTTCCAAGGAAGAATCACAAAAACAGCAACGGTGGATGAAGAGACAGGCTGGATTTCTTCGAGCTACATTACCAGCAAGCGTAAGCTCTTTAATGAGCTGTCTGCAAAGCGTGTGAAAAAGCTAGAACAAGAGCTGAAGGCAGTCCGCGTGGAGAGTTTTAATTTGATGTTGAAGGAATCAGAACTTAGAAAGAAACTGGAGAAAAATTTTGTAGAGATAGACAGTGAATGTTCTGATATTGATAAAAAAAGGATCATTCGTTCTTTTCAAGAACAAAGAGTAGAAGATAAAAAGGCATATCAAGAAGTGATAAAGCGATTAGGTCAGATTTACAGTAAAATCAAATCCAGTGAATTGAATGCACGAGAGGAATTGAATGCAACTGCTTCAGCAATTCAGAGTATGTTTTCAATTTATGGGCAGGGAATGTTGTATCGACTGGGACCGGTACAGGATAAGATGATTCCACCAATCAATTATGACCGCTTATTTGATTTGTACATAGACACACATAAAAATGAAACAGAGCAGTTCCGCTATTTACTGAAGGGAGTGTACGATTATGAAAAATGCGAAGACAAATCTGAAAACGATTGTTGACAGACTTCGACCAGACCGAACCAGAAACAAATATTTTAAGGGCGCAGAAAGAAAGGAGACGATTCTTCATTCAACGGATGCAATAGGCTGGAGACCGGTTGAGTATTGCATTCCTGAAAGATTTCAGCAGTTTTTGTCTAATCTGGATTCCGATATTGACAGCTTAATTTCAAAAGCCGGACCAGACAAATACAACCCTGGGTATTATAAAAAAATTATAGTAGCAGAAATGGCGTTAGCTATGAGTGAAATTGACCGACAGCGAGTCGAGCATACAAAGGACATTCATCTAATAAGAATACATCAAAACGCAAACCTGGGGGCAGTGGAGAGTGACATCGAAAGAGTAGAACAAGCACTTAAGGCTATGGAGGGATAAGAGATGGAGAGAAGAATTTTAACAAAACACCAACAAGCTTTGCAGAAGGCTGAACGTGTCAATATTTTGCAGTATCCAGGTGTGTGTCAGTTGTTTGTTCTTGCCTGTATTGTTACGGATGCATTTACGTTGTATACAATTTTCGATATTATGCTGAAACAAAGACCTTCGTTGACTTTGGTAATTACTGTCATGGTGGCAACAGTTTTAAATATGACTCCTATGATTGCTGCCGTCTGTATCAATAATCAAGAATACACGAAACAAAAAAAGATTGCTGTCTGTACGATATTAGGGATTTTGTTTATTACCTTTTTTTGTGCAACTTTTGCATTACGAATGGCATCACAGGAGTCATTTTATGATGCTTCTTCCGAAGAAATTTCCGTCGGCAATGAAGACTTTGAAGAAAGTGATGAAGAAAAGTTTAAACCAACACTGGCACAGATAATACTGGCAGTTTTGATGGGCTTAGAACCATTAGGTACATCCGTGTGTACGTTTGTACTTTCACTTGAAGTTTCGCAAGAAGCGAAGAAAAAACGAAAAAGAGAACTCGAAAGAATCAAGCTGGAAAAAGAATTGGATGAGTGCAAAATCATGCGTGACGAATTACTGGCAGATATGGATTTTGATTTGAATGAATACGACAGAGAGCAATTTGAAAAAATGGTAGCACTGATTCTTAAACAGGGGGAATTTGCGAAAGTTCATTCTATTCGTAAATTGGCTGAAAATGATGGGACACCAGAGGGAATTTCCGAATTATTGGAAGGCAAGAGTGAAATTCAAAATCAGGATGAGCAGGAGGCAGATGTAATTGATTTAGAGTTAGAACCGAAAACAGATGAAGAATTGAAGGCAAGAAAAACGGTTGCTTAGGGGAGGAGAATGTCTATGAAGAAAAAAGTAAAAAGACTGAGTGTTGTAGCATTAGCTGTAGTTACTCTGGCTGTTCTGACAGGCTGTGGTACAGAAAAAGTATCTGCTTCGGTATCTAAAAATCAGGAAGTTCATGTGGCTGTTGTACTGGGTGCGCATGTTAATTCGCCGTGTGTGAATCTTAAATTAATTCAAGATGTGATATATCAAGCTTGTTACAGCCAAGGTTCTGTAACGCTGGTAGTTGATGATGGAGAGCCGTATTGCACAGCAATCAATATTCCGAGTCAAGAGAAGCATCTATCAAAATCAAAGTACGATCAGATTGCAAAAAAGCAGACAAAGAAAATTCTTAAATCAGCCTCCAGCATGAAGAGTCAGAATGCTGAAGTGGACAGCCTTAAATCCATTCAGCTTGCAGCTCGTGGGTTAAATTCTGTGAAGCAGAAAGGAGACACCGAACTCGTACGCAAACTCATCATTTGTGATAGTCTTTTAAGCACGACGGGCGTGTTGTCTTTTGTGGACTATAATTTAAATACAGCGGATACAGAGGATGTTACGACACAACTTAAAGAACTGGATGAAATCCCACAGTTAGATGGTATTTCGGTAACTGCCTATAATGTGGGAGATACCGCTGGTCAGCAGAAAGCATTGCCAGAGACAAGCCGTAAAAATTTAAAGGCTGTCTGGAATTCTATTTTTGAAGCAGGTAGTGCAAAAAAGGTACAATTCAAAGACAATCTCCCTCTTTCTTCAACTTATAATAAAGATTCGATGCCTACAGTCAGTCCAATTACAGTCGTGCAGAGTTCAATGGAAATTCATGACACAGAAGATGTGAATGAAGCATTTGCTGACGGAGGAGTCCTTAATTTTGATGAGACAAGTATTGCCTTTCATGAAGGAACGGCAGAACTTGCGGATGAAGAGTCAGCCAGTAAGGCGCTTCAGTATGTGACAGAGTACATGAATCAATATCCGGACTTTAAATTGGTGGTATGTGGAACGACAGCCTGTTGGGGAGGAGAGGATTACTGCAAAAAACTATCTCTTGCGAGGGCAGATGTTGTTTGTAAATTGCTTGAAACGGAAGGGATTGACCGTTCTAGAATCAAAAGTGCAGGCGTAGGCTATAGTTTCGCAGATTTCTACACCTATGACCAAAAACCAGATGGAGAGCTGGATGAAACTATTGCGAAGACAAACAGGAGTGTGAAGCTGGTTGACTGGGATTCGGACACAGCGGATAGAATCCTTAAGCTAGAGTAGAGGAGAAAAAATTATGGAGATGCATATTATTGATATTGTCCGTTTTGCGACCTGCATTTTGTCTCTTATAATTGCAATTGTTGCGATGATTAAGGCCGATGATAATAATGCAATGCGTCGCCTTTTGGCACTGCTTGCGGGAGTCTTGATTTCATTCAATGAACAAATTGGTTCGATGGTGTATCTCCTAATTGGGAGCAGTATTGAACTGTTGATTGCGACTGCCGGTGTTGGATTTGTTATTGTGCTGACAGCAGTTATAATGGTTCTTCCGATTCTTGCAGTTATTCGATGGCTGACTCATTAAGAAAAGACGAGGGGGGTGAATTACGTTATGTTTTACAATATCGAGCGTACACTTCAGATTCTTCCAGGTGTGTGCTGGGCTGTTCTTGGGATTGTTTTATTGTTTCTGGAAATCAAAAATTTTAAAGAAATGGTTAAAGACAGCCCAGAAGCTGGAAGAGGCGGATTTATTCCACCATCCGGAGATGGCTATGAATATTTTGTTGATTCCACCAGAATCGTATATGTATTTCAAAGAGCAAAAAATAAATTTCGTATCTATTTGATTCAAGGGGATGCACCGAATGTCAGTATGAAACATGATAAGCACGGACAGTATTTTACAGTTCGATCTGAAAGCACAGCAACAGCCGAAAAGATTATTGATAATACGTTTCATAATCGTGTTGCAATTCCTTAAGAAAATGCCTGCCTAAATGACAAAGCAAGGAGAAGTTATGAAAAATAAAATAAGACCGTATTTTAATAAAACTGTTGCACTTATGAGTCTGGCAGGTGGAATCTTAAGCTGGTTTGGCTGTCAGTATCTTTATAATCTCTATCATAACAGTATATCCGGTCCTTTGATGATTGGAGTCTTTTGTTCGATTTTATTTTCATCCGTCTTTTTAATGGTACTTATCGGTTCGATACTGACAGGTTCGTTTGATAAAGAAAGCCGTTTTTATGAGGGCGCTGGAAGCGTTATTTTATATTTTTTCTGCAGTTTGTTAGCTGTTTTTATCGTAACCGTATTTCTTGAATATCTATACGAAATTAATCCCAAAACAAAAGAAATTGAGGCAACCAGTTACATTTTTGTGATTGATGAATCGGGTTCAATGGGAGGAAATGATGCAAAAGGGCTTCGCTATAAAGCAATTCCAGAGATTATGAAAGCAGAAAAAGCAGAATTTCCATACATGGTTTATACATTTTCGGATTCAACGAAGATTGTGAAACAGATGGGATATTTAGATTCTGATTATAAAGAAATTCCAATTAGCCATTCTGGTGGCACGGCAATCAGAGGGACACTGCTTCAAATTTTGAAAGATTATAAAGAACACGTATGGGAAGGCGGAGAACATCCGAAAGTTGTTTTACTGACAGATGGAGCAGCCACAGATTTGGATAATGGTTTTCTGTGGTTTAAAGGAAATGTACCGGAATTTAATCATGCACTTGAAGAATACAGTAATTTTGGAATCAATATCAGTACAGTTGGCCTTGGTTCTGTGGATAAAAAAGTAATGAATAAAATAGCAGAAACAACAGGCGGTGTGTTTGTAAATGTTAAAAATGCAAGTGATTTGGCATCTGCTATGAAAACTGCAGCAACATCCTATTCTGACCGGACACTTCTTTCGATTCGTTATATGAAAAACATGGATGGACTTTATGGAATCCTGCGGATTTTATTTTTGACTATCATAGGCACATTGATTGGAAGTGCAGTGCTGTTTGCGTATATGGACGATTTCAGTGTTCCGACCATTCTTCTTGGCAGTGTGACAGGTGCTTTACTTGGAAGTATTCTTTTGGAAATAGGATTGAAAATCGGAGTATTCCAAAGTGTGCTCTGGCTGATTTTGTGGAGTTTATTTTCCATTACTTTTGGATATCGGTATCCGAAAAAATCAGAAGAATTAAGTAGTGATTCCGTTATGCCACAGGGACGTGTGACGGATTATTTTATACACGATTAAGGAGGCGTTTGGATGTCGAACTATTTTGATAATCAGACCAAATGGTCGTGGCAGAATGACGGAGAAAAAGTCATTGTGACCACAGAACACAGCTATCCCAAAGTTCATACCCATACGATGGATATTACGAATGTGCCGATAGGGGAGATGATTGATAATTCAGGGAAAGTAATGGGAGAAGCTCACAGGGCTGTACCGCATGAATACAAAGACTCAAAACAGAATCAAAACAAAACCAATACATTGGAAAATACATTAGAAGGGAAGGAAAATATGAGCAGTAAAGCACATCAGGATTTTTGTGAAAGTCTTAATCCTGCAAATTATGGAAAAGAAAAAGGACCGGATGGCAGTAAGAATAATGGAAATCGTCAAACGTCCGGAAATAAAGCAGAAGATGGAGGACGTGAACGAGGCGATGAAGGACATGGAAATCATGGACGTGAATCGGACTTTAAATCAGGCAGTAAATCAAATTCCAATGTTTCAAGAATGAGAGCAGATATGATGAAAACAGGTTTTAACACAAATTCTGCAAGAGGAGAATTGAGTAAAAATGGACATGCGGTAAACAATTCTGGAAAAGCGGTAACGCCTGCGGTATCTGGGAAAAGTTCTGGAATCGGAACGACAGGACATGGAAATTCAAGTTCCAATGGCTTTGCTGGAAGTGGACACGGGAATTCAGGAAATACGGCAGGAGGTCACGGTGGGACAACAGGAGGCCATGGAGGTTCATCAAGTGGAGGTCACGGAGGTTCGTCAGGTGGAGGTCATGGCGGTTCATCGAGCGGAGGGCACGGCGGTCATGGAGGGCATTAAGCAGAGGAAGAGTTTTATTTGAGTTTGGTGAAAGTGCTTTTTTATAAGGGGGAAAGTAGAGATGTTGAAAAAATTAATTGAAGGAAATGAACTTCTAAACACAGTACCAGCATGTAAAACAACAGGCAGAGGACCAATTGTAAAACTGCAGCATAATCTTATTTTGGATGATGGGAACTGCTTTGAATCTCCAACCCTGTTAATGGGAAATGTGGGTACAGGAAAAACCTGTTTGATGAAAGAAATTCAAGAACCAATTATGGAGTATTCAGAAGAAAGAGGAGATAATGTTGTTATTTTTTGTGCGAAACCAGACATGCTTTGCTATAAAAGAGAAGAAGACTGGGTGATTAGCATCAACAGCAAAGAGCCGAATTCCTGTTGGAATATATTTGAAGAAATGGAAGCATCTCAAAACCCTGAACTTACACTAAGAGAAATTGCCACAGAACTGTTTGCAGAAGTCGAAGAAAAGGCAACACAGCCATTTTTCCCTCAGGCAGCCAGAGATATCTTTTACCAGACATGCCGGTACATGTATGATGAATCAAAAGAGAAAGGCTTTACATTGTCAAATGCTGACCTGGTCGAATTTTTAGCAACCACTCCAATTTACACTACAGATGAAGCACCAGGATGGATAGAACTTGCTATAAGATATCCCGATTATTTTGGGATGATTCGAGATTATCTGGGAGAGGGTTCAGAGCAGGGACTGGGCTGCTTGTCGGAACTTCGTACCTTGATTTCCCGAACACTATTTGGCTGTTTCGCAGCAGAAAACGGAAAATTTTCTGCCGTCAATGCATTACAAAAAGGAGGAAAACGAATTTTTCTTTATTATGATTATGCAAATTCGGGACATAGTACGTTATCCGTTCTTCACATTATTTTAGATTTATTGTTAAAACAGGCAATGCGTGCAGATAGTAATCATAAAACATGGTTCTTTTTAGATGAAGCCTCTTTAATTCCAAAATCAAATGTATTGATTGATGCATTATCGCTTGCGAGAGATCCTGGAAGCAACGGAAAAGGCGGAGTTCGTGTGATTATGGCATTACAGTCAGCAAGACTTATGACACATCAGTATTCAAAAGAAGAAGCAGAAATCCTGCTTTCCTTATTTCCAAATGTGATTTCGTTGAGAGTGTCAGACCCTATGAGTCGTGCCGTTGTATCGGAACGATATGGAAAAGCACATTATCTGTACAGCTATGCAGGTGTAGGAGAAAAAATTCATCATCAGGATTCCGTTGAAGATGTAGTGTCTGATTATCATTTTTCACAAATTACGAAAAAAGGACAGGCGATTATCAGTATGCCTGGTATCAGTTCTCATCCGTTTCTTTATGACGGCTACCGAAAGGAGAAATTTAGTGATGCGTAAACATAAAAAATTATATGATAGAATGGGAATGGCTCTTTTGAGCCTCCCATCGACAAAAGCAGACCGCACCAATAATAAACGACGCAACGTGGGAAATATTGATGCAACTTCATCAGCCCATGTAATCAGTGTGACCGGAATCAGACCCGAGGAACCAATACTGTTTTGTGGCAGATATAATAAAGCAATTCCTATGATTCGTCAGTTAATAAAACAATCAGAAAGACCATTTGTATTTGTCGGTACAAAACGAGACTTAAATGAAAATTCCTGTCTTTGTCTGTTTGAGACACAATGGGAATACGAAACTCCTTTAGAAAGCCTTCCGGAAGGAAACGGAAAAATTGTGTTAGAATCCGGAGCAGAAACAAATCTTGCGTTAAAAAATTTTATTTCAAATTGGGATTCTCATTTTATTCTGATGTGCCTTGGAAATGGACTTCAGATTGACCAGGAATTATTGAACCTTTTAAATGGCGTAGGACACTATATGCTGATTTCTGAAAATCTGCAGAGAGGAATCAAATGCTTCGATGGAGTAAAAATGAGTGCGTCTGAATTGTTAGAATCGATGGATTATATCATCATTTCCTCTATTGGAACAGCAGGAAAAGAATTATTGAAAGTGTTGCCGGAGTTTGAATATGAAAAAATTACAAATTCGATGGATTTTTCCTATCACCACGATGCACCGCATGAACACAAAGGAAAACATCATCGCAATGGAGGAGGATTAAGTTTGAACCAGTCAAAAACAAGAGAATCCCGCTGCATTTTTACCGAAGAAGACTTGAGAGAAATGCAGGATTCCAATAAAATGCTTATCTATAATACGCAGTATTCTCACGCATGGATTGCAAAGGTAACAGCTTAAAAAAATTGGAGGAAGCAGGTAAAAAAATGATGATGAATAAAATGACAAATGATAATATCGTAGAAGAAGCGCTAACCCAGCTAAATATGAAATGCCGAAGCGTAACATATAAAAAAAGTTTGATTTACTTTGTAACAACAGAGAATGGAACAGTATTTGATATCTCTATCGGAGAAAATGGGAAAATTCGCTTTTGGAAATTTATAAACCCCGAATTACTGACAGAGAAAGCAAGAAAAGGTGTTGAATATCGAAAAACAAAAAATGGCAAAATCAGTGGAGGACTTCATGTGACAAAAGATGGAGATTTTGAAGTCTATGTGGAACAAAAAATGGATTTAAATGATGAAATGTCAGGGAAGATTTTAGAAAAACAGATAAAAATTTTTGCACAGTTTATTAATGGGCTGGATATGGGGAAAGTTAAATGAAAAATAAAAAAGTCGGTCAGTCTTAAAGGGGAATTTATGAAATTTGAAAAATGCCGTAAAATCAAGGAAAATGGGCGATTTGGAAAAAGAGATTGACCGACTTTTTTGGAAAAAACTTGCAAAAAATGGGGGATTGGGAGATAATGGGAAGTAGAAATGGCGGAAATGCTGTGGTTGTACATTACCTATGAGGGATTGAAACTTGCCATAAATCCACTTGTAAGAACATCCATTCCATCGGGTTGTACATTACCTATGAGGGATTGAAACATTAATGAAAATGACAATTTGGCAAGGGATTGCAAAATTGCAATAGTTGTACATTACCTATGAGGGATTGAAACAATACAAATACTTCAGATATTGCAAGTATTGCCAAAGCAATAAACAGTTGTACATTACCTATGAGGGATTGAAACATATGTGGATAGATACAGCTTTGGGATTAGCTTTAGTTGTACATTACCTATAAGAGTTAAAATTTAATAACCTCTAGTTCCATAAACCAGTAGTTTATCGACTGCTGGTTTTTTGCGTTTTATAATACTCTCATAAATAAAAACAAAGAATTTAAGTATGCAAAACACTGAATATTATTCAACAAGATAAACCTTGAGTTTATTTTAAAAATCTTAGGGTGTGATAAAGTAGAATCATACTTAAATCAAACCAATGAGCTCATAAAAATAATAAAGAAAGAGGTAAATGCCATGAAGAGAATTAATGCAAAACATGATAACAAAGACCGTGTAATTTGTGTAACTGTAACTGGTAAGCATAGATTTTACTATCAGCCGGCTGGTACAAGAGAGAGAATCTGGCTGTTTGATACCAAGGCTTTTTATGGTTCTGTATTTGGATTTTTCCGTAAAAATGGCAGAAACCTTGAGGGAACTGGATTCAGCATGACCATAAAGGAACTCTATGAAAAAGGAAGAAAGCATGAGGGTAAGATTGGTAAACAGATGGAGCGTATTCCAGTCCAGATTGATTATGTACTTCGTGAAAATGCCTTAGATGAGAAGGTGTATGAGCGTGTAGTGCATCCAGAAAAAGAGCTGGATTATGATTATGCAGCAGGGGAGGAGCGTGTTGCTTAGAAATGAATACCCCATGTTTTCGGATGTGGGGTATCAATAAAAAACTGCTAATTAGATTGGACAAGATAATGCAAGTTGTGTCAATTAAACTACTGGTAGAATGAAAATACATGGAATGTGATTTATAATACAAAACATAACAAAGATTCCAAGAGTATATAAAGAGAGAAAGGCGGATTGAAAATGGGAAAGTATTTTAAAAATAATTTTTATCCACAAAATTTTATTCTGCTTACGACAGCGGAAAATAAATATCAGTCGGTGGATGAAATTGTAAATGAAGCGGTGTTGACTGCTCCTGAAAAGTTTAATGGAAGAAGAAATTCTTTTCCATTTGAATTAAGATATGTTCCGCCTTTTGATAAGAATTTCAGAGAATTGAAACGGCTTCAGGGTACGGCAGCAGAGATGGCGGGATATCATGATGAATATCGAGGCTATATTGTGATAGACCTTTCTGAATATATCAAGCATGAGTTGGAAGTGTACTTTGAAATTGCAGTGAAATTTTTCCATGATATGAATGAGTATTGGAAATTCATTTTTGTGGTAGATAACAGCAATCAAAAAAGTGCATTGGATTTGGTAAGCAGAGTTCTTTTTATTTTGGATGATGTTCCATGCAGAGTAATTGAATTAAAGCAAGAAGAGCGTTTAACAAATATGCAGTATGTAGAAGAAATTTGTGAGAAATATAAAGTAACATGTTCTAAGGAAGTACAGTTATTTTTGCAGAATTTATTAGAACAGAAAGAGTATTTACAACAGATTGTGTCAATACTTGTTCGTGAGATTGCTGGAAATTTTGACACATCTTGTGTGGTTAACATGGAACTGGTAAAAGAATACATGAAAAATCAAGATTGTGTGATTAAATACATGATGAATCCGAAACAGTTTGATAAATTTATGGACATTTTAGAAAAAAGAGAGGAGAAACAAAACTATGCAAAAGCGGTATGAGGCATCTTATTCAGGGTATGTATATGAGAAACCGAAAACACACTGGTCATCCGAAGCAGATGTAAAATCCAGTCTCCGCAAAGTAGATTTCACCCAAAAGGGAGAAATCGAAGCAAGCGGTGTGCCGGTTATTTCTGATGGAAAAACAGCTTATGTAGACACAAGTGATACTCATACTGCCGTTTATGCAATCAGTGGAATGAAAAAGAGTATCTGTGTCTTTATGCCAACGATTTATTGTCTGGCACGAGCCGGAGAAAATATGCTGCTTACAGATCCCAAAGGGGAATTATATGACCGAACGTCAGGCTATTTGAAGAGTCAGGGGTATAAGGTCATTTGTTTAGATTTTCGCAGTCTTGATAAAGACGCCCTTAATATTCTTGAGTATCCTGCAAGGGTATACAGACAGTTCGACACAGATAAAGGTCTGATGATGCTCAGCGATATTGTAAATACACTTGCAGAAGAACAAAGAAGACGAGCAAAAGACCCATTCTGGCCAGATACCGGTGCTCAGTGGTGCAATGCAACCGGCTCTTTAATGTTTGATTCTTATCCGAAAATCGAACAGATTAATATTTTAAACTGGTCTGATTACAATAACTGGGAAAGTGCAAAGAGAATTGAAAAACTGCTTCCGTTTATCCCGGATGGAAATACAGTGAAAAAAGCCTTAAAAGAAACCGTGTTGTCAGCAGATAACACCCTGCGCTCCATTTTGATAACTGCAAGTTCATTTTTATCAATGTTTAATCAGAATAATAAACTTGCCCGCATGCTTTCACATAGTACATTCCATCTGGAAGATTTATGTAAGAAAAAGACTGCGTTATACATAGTGACCGATGATACAACAACAACAGCAGATTCCATTGTGGGGATTATTATTTCACAGATTCAAACATTTCTGGTTGAAAATGCTTACAACAATGGCGGAAAATTAGATACAAGATTCAATTTCATTATGGATGAATTTGCATCTTTTGCAATTCCAGATATGGATAAGGCACTGGCAACTCATAGAAGCCGTGGAATCCGATATTATCTTTGTGTGCAGACCTTAGATGGTTTAAAACAAAGATATGAACATGTAGAAGCGATGTTAGCCAATTGTGGAAACACGTTATTTTTAGGGTCAACAGAAAGAGAACTTCTTGAAAGAATTTCTACCCAATGTGGTACGACCTACATTACTCCGACAGGAGCAGAAGAATTATTGTGTTCTCCAGCAGAACTGATGACATTAAAAAAAGCATGGGATTACAAAGAAGCCCTGTATCTCAATCTTCCAGATGCTATCAGATATTGTACGACACTTCCAAGCATTGAAGCATATGATATGGGAAACTATCCAGCACCAATTAAAAAATATAGACATCCGAGAATTGCATCTTATACAGTAGAGAGATTTATTGAAGATATTGCAAAGGAAAGGATTGAAGTTCCATTTTCTGTGGACAAAAAAAGAATGAGAAAAAGAAAAGCAAAAGAAAATGATGCTAAATCAGAAAAAGATATTCTCGATGAAAAACTTCAGGAAGAGCTAGAACAAGAATTTGAAAAACTTTTTGGTGAACTGGATACAGAAGAATAGGGAGGAAACGTATGGTACCAACAATTAAAGTGGCAACTTCATCAGGAATGATGGCAAGTGATATTTACTCAGAAGAATATGTTAAAAGAAAAATTTATATTACAGGTGAAATTACAGATGCACTTTCAACAGATGTCTGTGCACAGATTTCCGCACTTGCATCACAAAGCAAAGAAGATATTACACTGATTATTCAAAGTCCAGGTGGCAGCGTGTCAGCAGGTATGGCAATTCTAGATACGATGGATACCTGCGGCTGTGATATCTCTACAGTGGTAATGGGAGTGGCAGCCAGCATGGGAGCAGTCCTGGCATCCTCCGGAACAAAAGGAAAACGCTTCATTGGAAATAATGCAGAAATGATGATTCATCAAGCGCTTGGAGGTGCAAGCGGACAGACAGCAGATATCTTACGAACCGCAGAACATATCCAGAAAATTAATAAACGCCTGTATAATATTTTGGCAAAAAATACAGGAAAAAGCTATAAAAAAATCTGCGCCGACTGCGATAGAGACTATTATTTGGATAGCCAGGCAGCAATTAACTATGGGTTGGCAGATGAAATATTTGAAGGGTTTCAAGAATAAAAAGTAGGAAAGGAGAAGAGAAAAAACAGAAAAAATAGAAAAAGAAAAAGTCGGTCAGTCTCGAGGCATTATTTGGGGGTTGAGAAAAATGCCGTAAAATCAAGGAAAATGAGAGATTTGACAAAAGAGACTGACCGACTTTTTAAGGAAAAAACTTGAAAAAAATGGGAGATTAGGGGATAATGGAAATTAGAAATGGCGGAAATGCTGTGGTTGTACCTTACCTATGAGGGATTGAAACTTAATCCAGTTCATAAAGTTTTTTCTCATCTGTCTATTGTTGTACCTTACCTATGAGGGATTGAAACTCAAATCTTTTGATTTCTTTTTCGAGTTTTTCTATTGGTTGTACCTTACCTATAAGGGATTGATACATATTATTTACAAGTCTTGCCGGCATGACCTCTTGAGTTGTAAATTACCTATGAGGAATTGATACGCCTCAATGTATTCAATGTATTTTCGGCAGTTTTCGTTATACTTTACCTAAAAGGAATTCAATTTTTTCCAAACAAAAAAATCCCCAGCGCAGCCACGCTGGGATTTTTCTTAAATCAAAGCTATGCAATTATTTTTCTTTAGGATTAATAGATTTTCCAAGTTCTTCTATCCATTTAATATAATGTCTTAACACAATCGAAATCGAATTTAAACTATGGACAAAGCCTGCAGATGCATGGTTCATATCATTTCTTACGTCTTTTAACGCTTTATGTAAAATTAAAATAGCGAGAAGTAAATCTTCGTTAACAGTCAATTCAGTAGATAAAGCGATACATCCACTTGCTGAGCGATATTTAGATAGACGAGCATCTGTGCTTGCTGTATTTAATACTGATTTAAAGTCTTTATCTTCAGAAATATTATTTAAACGATACATTTTTTTGTAAAAGTCTTTTATGGACAAGTAATTATCGTTTTCTCCAGTATAAGGGGAAAAGAGTTTGGGAAAATCAACTGGTCGTATAAATAAAATGTCTGATTTAAATCTTCGAGAGCCATCATCTGGTTTTATAATTTTATAAACATAGGCATTAAACAGGTCATTGAGTGTAACAGGTTCTTTACCATCCTGAATATCGTAGTAAACAGTATTATTTTTTTCGATAGTTTTGTATTTGTCATTTGTTTTAAATATATACCATTGTTCTACAAGCAGGAAAGAAATTCTGGATTCAATCAGAGTAAGTGCCTGTTGATAAAATCCTTTTTGAAGGCACCAGTTGATTTCATCAATTACCGTACTTGTTGTAGAGAGCAGATTTTTATAGTCTTGTTTGATATCATTTTTATAAATTTCCAGATAAGAAGTTTCATGTTCAGACGTATTAGAAGAAGCTGGTTTCTGGTTGTCAAAGTAGGTTTTGAGAGTTTTAAGACCAGTTTCAAATGCAGGAACACAGCACCATTGAATACCATTTGTTACATCAAGAATTGCATTTACAAAGGATTTATTATACGCTGGTATTTTTTTCTGAGAATTAATATAATTCATCAAAGTGTCCGCTCTGCCACAGGCTAAAAATTCATTAATACCAGAAACAAAATCGAAAATTTTCATATTTTCGGTTTCAAGACTGATGAGTTTTTGAGAGTTAGAAAATTCTATCGAAAATGCTTCTTCGACATTAATATTTTCAACTTTTAAAAGAGATACCGTGGCTTCTAAGATACGTTGAACACCTCGAAGTCCACCATGAGTATCCAGATAAAGAGTAAGTTCTTTTTCAGAGTTTTGAATAGTGCGCAAAGTATTAATAACATCTTGAATTCCTTCAAATGGAGAATTTACGTTGATAGTAATTGGTACAAAGCGTTCTTCATCTTTTAAATTTGGATTCATATAATTACGAATCTGTTTTTTGAAATAATCTAAAGGCGAAATGGAAATAATTTCTTCTGTTTCTGCTGTCTTTAATTTGACTTTCTTTTGAGTGTCGTTCGTACAGAGCATTACAATTTTATCTAAAGTTTGATTCTTGTCTGCAAGTACAGTTGCAAGCATTTTGACAACAGGGTCCAATTGATAACGGCCGATTACAGTTCCGTTGTATTCTCCCCAATGATATGGAAATTCGGACGCTTGAATCCTTTTACCAAAAGTGCTCAAAGAGAGGAGAAGTACATTGGTAGTTTTGGAAGCAGAGTTGTTTTGAGGGATAGATACAGGAGTATCAATTAAAGAATCTTTTATTTCTTCTACTTCGAATTCTGGTTTATCTGCCTGCTTTTTTTCTTTTTCCTTACGCATGGAGGCACGTTTTGAATATGGAACAAAAGAAATATCAATCGCCTGTCCTTCTTTATATGCAGGGAGTCCATTTGTTTCCTGCATCTGCAGTTCAATTCTTCTGAGTAAATCCTGAAGAAATTTCTGATTTTGGAAATCGGCAGTCTCGTAAATAGACTCAATATAATAGGCAATTTCATCGTCAAATTCTTTGGTTGTCGTATAACCTTTTGATGAAAGAAGACTGAGAAATTGTGCTGTGATTTCTTTAGAGTGTGCTTCGCTCAAATGAATGTGACGAGGAAGCAGTCGATAGAAAAAGTTCTCATTTTTACGGAAACGTTGTTCTACGACAGCAGGAGTGGCGCAGACGATTTTAATTAGCTGTGGTGTTTTTTCAAATTCAGATATGATGTGCATCATGTTATTGGTCTCAGAACAGTCAGTGAGAACAAAAATATCATCTTCCCCTAATTTCTGAGCAGACAAAGAAGCTTTTGAAAAATTTTTTTCAGAAGCATTTAGTAATCGGTAAGTAGAGGAGAGCTCGTGGAGTGATTGTTCCAGAAGTTCCAGAAAAGTTTGGAGAGTGTGTTTATCTTCATACTGTACCAGCAGGCCATAATGAGCAGAAATATTTTGAGGTTTCTTTCGGTTAATCAGAAACTGAAAAAATCCAGCTAAAGCAGTCTGCTCCTGTTCAGATAAATTAAGTTGTGTTTTAAAATCTGGTAAAAAAGAGTTAATTTTGGTGTTCATAGGCATCGTCCATTCTTAAATTATTTTAACAATAATATAGCAGTTTTAGAAAAATCGTACAAGAGTATGACGAAAAAAGTCGAAATAATAGGGCGAAAAATAAAAAATAAATAGAAAAAATAATAAAAATGAAAAAAATATATGTAAATCAACCAAAAGTTTGAAGAATATAGCAATAAATAGTGTATAATATGGGTTAAAGAATTAGTTGTGAAAGAGATACGATAAAGTAGAAAGGAAGGAAATGTATGTTTTTAAATATTTCAAATCATAAATCAGAAAATTGGAGTGCAAATCAGACAAATGAAGCCGAAAAATACGGAAAAATTATAGATATTCCGTTTCCGGCAGTGAATCCAAGAGAATCAGACGAGTATATGAATGATTTGGTAGACGAGTATTATCAGAAAGTAATGGAATATGAAAAACCAACAGTTATGGTACAAGGGGAATTTGTATTTACATATCGCTTGGTTAATCAATTAAAACAAGCGGGGATTAAGGTTGTGGCAAGTTGTAGTGAACGAAGAGTGACGGAGGAGATTGATGAGAATGGTTGTACAATACGTCGAAGCCAGTTTGAGTTTGTAAAGTTTAGAGAGTATTAATGCAATAAGGAAAAAACAGGCATTGATAAGATGAAAGAAGGAGGAAGTGCATGAGAGCGGAATTGAAAAATTGTGAAGTTCTTGCCATGTATGATGTCAGAGGGATTCAGGCATATATTTTTAAAAGTAATGTGGCAAAAGAAATCGTAGGAGCCTCTGAACTGGTAAGACAAATTATCACAGAGGGATTGGATGCGTACATAAAAACTTTGCCGTGTGAGAAAAGCAAAAACTATCTGACAGAATGGAAAGATGATGACCCCGAAGCATTTTTGAAAGACTCATCTGTAGAAATGCAGATTATGTTTATCGGTGGTGGAAATGCTTATGTTTTATTCCGAAGAGGTGAAGAGTGTCAGAATGTAAATAAATTTCTGGCGGAGTATATCTTAAATAGAACGTATTCGTTGAGTCTGGCAGTTGCAGTGGTGAAAAAAACAGAGAATTATAGTGAGGATTATAATGCAATAAATGAAGAAATGCGCAGAATCAAAGCAAGTATGCCCCTTAGTATGCCGATGGGAGCAATGCCGTTTATGGCAGTCGATTCGGTTACAGGATATCCGTTAACAGAAAAAACGAGAGAGGAATATCTGTGTACCGAAGCAAAATTAAAAAGAGATGCATTTCCGGAAACAGAAGATGAAAAAATCTTTGACAACATGGTTACAGAAAAGGGAGATAGCAGTACGCTGGCGGTTTTTCATATTGATGGTAACAGTATGGGGAAGAAAATCAAAGATAAAATGCAAAAGATCCATACTTATGGGGAGGCGGTCAGGACGATGAGAACATTATCGATTGACATCTCAGATACATTTTTAGAAACAGTGGGTGAGACAAAGCAATATATAGATTCGATTGCGCCTCGTGTAAAGAAAGATACCAGCCATAAGTTATATCGTGAAATTATCGCAGCAGGTGATGATATTACGTTTGTATGCAATGCAAAGGTGGCAATTCCGGCAGTGGAATTTTTCCTGCGTCATATTAGTGACAGTGGAGAATTTAGTGCGTGTGGAGGCATTGCATTTTTTAACAGCCATTTTCCGTTTTCAGATGCTTATCAGGTAGCAGAAGAAAGTTGTAGTATGGCGAAAGCAAGGGCAAAAGAAAAAGAGAACAGAGGAGCAGAAGATAAGATAGGAAACTTTCTGGATTTCCAGATTTGTACGAATATTAATGCTTCAGATTTGAAAAGTTATCGTGCGAGACATTATCAGGCAGAGGGAGAATTGTTTCTTGCCCGTCCATATTATGTTGATACGCCAGATGATAAAGTGTTGAATCAGAAAAATGAAAAATATAATATTAGCCGTCTGCATTACTGGGAAAATTATTTTGCTATAATGCCAAGGAATAAAGCAAAACAGCTTCGAGAAGTCATTTCGATGGGGAAAAATGAAATAAAAAGAGAGCTTTCATTTTTAAGATCCAGAGGATATCAGGAGTTTAAAAATTTAGATGAATACAAAGTTTGGTATGATGCACTTGAAATTATGGATTGGCATATAAAGGAGGAACAGAATGAAAATAACGATAGAACTTCTGAGTGATATTTGTATCGGTTCAGGTGAATCTTATAACAGTGTCATAGATACCGATGTTACTTATGATGATTACGGACTTCCTTATATACCGGCAAAAAGGATAAAAGGATGTATTCGTGAAGCAGGATTAGAATTAAAAGACTTTGGTTTGATTAAAGCAACAGAGTTTGAGGAAATCTTTGGAAGGGAAGGAGACCAGTCTTCGGCATTTTCTCTTTCTAATGCATATCTTTCTAATTATGAGGAAACTTGTAAAGCATTGGATTCCTGCGGATGGGAAGATTTAAAAAGTCCTCAAAATGTGCTCAATCAATATACTTACACGAGAACTTCAACAGCGGTAGACCTTGAAACAGGGGTAGCAGATAAGAATACTCTGCGAACGATTCGAGTTATTGAAAAAGGGTTGAAATTTGAAGCTGAATGTAACTGGAAAAGAGAGGTTTCCAATAAAGACGTTCTGAAACAGGCAGTTTCTTTAGTGAAACACATAGGAATCTCGAGAACAAGAGGGCTGGGACTGGTTCGGTTGGCTCTTGAAGAAGAGAATATAGATCAGTGTGAAACGAAATGTTCCCGTATCATGTTTACAAAGGATAAGCTTGGTGAAAAAAATAAAATTAAATACACGATTCATCTAAATTCAGCCGTTATTTGTAAATCACCACAGGGAAATCAAGCGGTTACACAGGATTATATAAGCGGAAGCAAGATACTTGGATTGATTGCCGGAGGATTAAAGGACGAATATCAGGAATTTATGAACTGTGAAAATGAAGTGATTGTTTCAAATGCTTATGTTATGAACGATGGAAAACGATGTGTTCCAGCCAGAATCTCACTTCAGAAAGAGAAAGACCAGTCGTATGATGAAAAGGGAAATTTGAAATTAAAAGATATGATTCTTTTAAAATCTGCCGATGAAATCAGAGGAAAACAGATGACACCGGCAAACGTTCCTTACATAGATGAAACTGGAACAAAGGTAGAAGTAACTACACAAATCAGTTATCACCATCAAAGACCAGCAGACAAATCAGTAGGAAAGGCAACAGGAACAGATGGTTCAAGCTTTTATCAGCTTGCTTCGATTTCCAAAAATCAGGATTTTTGTGGATATATTTATGCGGATAAAAAACAGGCAGAGATGATTATGGATGTTATGGAAAGTCTGAATGAAGTACGAATTGGATATGGACGTTCCAGTGAATTTGGAGCAGTAGATTTAAAACTGGAATCAGTAGAAACAGTTTCTGTTAAAAGTGAAACATGCAAAGATGCGGTTATTACGCTGGCGTCAGATGTCATTCTATACAACGAGATGGGAATGTTGACAACAAATATCAGGGCATTAGAACAGGTATTACGAAACGTGACAGGTACAGAAGATTTAGTACTTTGTAATCCTTTCCTGCGATTTGAAACAATAGGCGGATACAATGTTACATGGAGACGTAGAAAACCTGTTTTTTCTGCACTTGGGAAAAGAAGCGCATTTTTAATTCATTCGGATATCGGATTTGATATCGGAAAACTGGATGGCAGATTTATTGGAGAACGGATATCGGAAGGATATGGAGAAATTTTGGTAGAAAAAATATCTGATTCGGCAGATGTTACGGTGAGAAAAAGAGAATTATCGAAAGAAGAGCCAGGGCTGACCAAGAAAGATTCAGAGATGGCGAAACCAGAGCCGGTTCAGATAAATTCAGATATTTTAGCTGGACTGCTTCAAAACGAATTTGCAGGTCGTATGGAGAATACGATAAGAGAAATATGGGAAGAGAAAAAGAAAAAATATAAAGATTCATTGGATGGATTAAATGCAGGGATAGCAAAATTAATGGCAATTTTTAAAGCTGTAAATTCTTATGAAGAAATGCAGGAGCAGGTAGAAGGAATTGAAAAAAATGAGAAGAACAGTCTTTGCAAGGATTTGATTGGATTTGTAAATCCGTGTGAAGTGGCTGAAACGATAACGGAAGAGATGAAAGAATCGTATACTTCTGAATTTGAAAATCAGTGGTCAGAAGAAGAAACATTTCGACAAGCGTATCTGTTCTATCTGGCAGAATTAAAATATTTCGTAAAAGAGTTATTGAATTCTAAGAAGGGGGAAAAAAAGAAATGAGTGCTGTTTTAAAAAGAAAAGTATTTTTTATTCGGATTCAGTTATTATCGCCTCTTAATGTTTCCTCTGGAGAGGATGAATGGACAGATGCAGATGTCTTGCGGGATGGAAAAGGAAATCCATTTGTAGCAGGAACTTCTCTTGCCGGAGCAATGAGAGCATACCTGGAAAAAGAGAAAAACAGTCCGTGTTTTATGGGATATTCTGGGAAAAATGAAATTGGAAAGATGAGTTCTCTTTTTATTTCAGATTTGAATTTTGAAGAGAAAGTGAATCTGGGTGTCAGAGATGGCGTAGCATTAAATGAAAAAAAAGTGTCCATAACAGGAAGTAAATATGATTTGGAAATCCTGGAAGCAGAAGCGACGGGATCTTTCTATATGGAACTTGTGATTCGAGACGGTGATAATGAAGAAGAAATGGACAATGAAATTTCTGCCTTATTTCAGGGAATCCAAAACGGAGAAGTACGCCTTGGAAGTAAAAAAACACGTGGATTTGGAAAATTTAAGCTTATGTCCGTTTTTGTTTGGAACTATGAAAAAGTAAATTATTTAGAGTATGCAGATGCATATAATGAAGATTTAAAAAATAAAGGAAAAAATGAACTTGATGAGTGGCTTGTAAAGGCGTCCTGCGAAAACAAGATGATTCATATAGAAGTTCCATTAAGAATGAAAGGCGGAATCAGCATCCGACAGTATTCAGCTAAGAAGAATGAACCAGATTTTGTGCAGTTAACATACCATGGAAAACCAGTTATTCCCGGAAGCAGTTTTGCCGGGGCACTTCGGCATAGAATGAAGATGATTCTGCAAGAGCTGGAAATCCCTGAAGCTGGTACGATGATTCAAATAGCGTTTGGATATACAGAAAAAGAAGAATCATGTGCCTCAAATATTATTATCAGTGAAGCAGAGATAACAGAGGCAAAGGAACTTACAATGGTTCGAACTGGAATCAGCCGATTTGAGTCTGCAGCTAAGGAACACTCGTTGTACAAGGAGAAGACTTATGTAGATGGGAAATTGAAGCTAGAGATTGCTGTTCGTAAAGGAAAACCAGATACGAAGTGGATGTTAGGATTTTTATTACTTGCATTAAAAGACCTGCAGAATGGATTTTTGGCAGTGGGTGGACAAACTGCAATCGGCAGAGGGGTATTTGAACCAGATGGTCCGATATTGATTGATGGAAAGAAAGAGGACGCACTGTTTATTCAAGAAGCATTTAAAAGTTTGGAAGATGCAAAAGGAGGAAATCGATGAACCTTTTGGAAGTACCAAAACAGGGAATGATGTATGCGATTTATACGGATGAAGTAAAATATCAAAAATATAACCGTAGTGATTTAGACGAAAAAGAAATCTTGAGAGAAAATCTTTTGGAACTGCATTTGTTTGATGAAGAAGTGGAATACCGTTATGTAAAGATGAGAAAACGGCAGAAAGAAGACAAATTTACTATAATCAGTGATGAAACAGTTCCCCATGAAAAAAGTTACTCGGAAAAGATTTATACGTTAAAGCTAGGACAGGAAAAACCGGATAAGAATTCAGAATTTGTGGAAGTAATCAGCTACATTACATACGATGAAAATGATTTAATGAGGATTGATAACTACAGGCTGAAAGAGGTGAAATAATTATGGGAGAAAGGAAATTTGTAAATCCGTATCATTTTATCAGTTTTCCAAAAACGAAAGCACCGGGATATACCGATGAGGACAGACATACTGGAATGATACAGTATACGATTACGACAAAAACACCATTGTTTATACCAAATTCCAGTTCAGATACGGCATTTAAATTTGAAGAGGCTGAAAAAGTAAGAACGGAGAAACAGTACCATAAATCGTATGATTTTTTCTCTTATACAGAACTGGATGAAAAAGAGAACTATGAAGGAAAGTTTCATGTTCCGGTTGTTCCGGGAAGTGAGATGCGTGGAGTCATAAGAAGTGTCTATGAAACGTTGACAGATTCCTGCATGGGAGTATTAAATGAGGACGAGTATCCAATAAAAAGAACCGCAGAGGCATTTAAGCCTGCATTGCTTTATAGAAAAAAAGGAAAGATAGGCGAAAGAATGGTGTTGTATGATGCTTATTCCTTTAGAATTGGCGAAAAAGCAGAAGAAACAACAGCAGAAGAAACGAAATTACCTCCAGGATTTGAAGAATGTAAAAATGGTACTGAAATTTATTACAGAAAACCAAAAGCAGATGGAAAAAAAGGATGGAAGGCAATTAGTGAATATATCATAGGCAATGAGGGAAAAAAAGAAGAATATAGTAACTCAGGATATCTATTAAAATGGGGAATGGGACTCAAGAAAGGCAGATACCATGTTTTTACACAAAAAATAAAAAATGAAAGAAAAAATACAATATCAAAAGATAAGGTAGAACGAGAATTATTTCGAGTAATTGATTCCTATCTGGAACAGCCGGCTGTAAGTCCGGAAAATAAGAAAGCGTATGAAGAATATAGAGATAATTTATCAGAATTTTTAAAAGGAGAAGCAGGAGAATATTTTCCAGTTACTTATTCTTTAATTAGCAACTCGATTCTATACTTAGCACCGGCGATATTTTCAAAAGAAGTTTCCAATAATAGTGTTGGAACTCTGGCAGGAGTCTTTTCTCCATGCAAGAAAAATCATTGTCCGGCATGCCAGTTGTTTGGATATATCGGAGAAAATAATGAAGCTTCATCGGGTTCTAAAATACGATTTACAGATTTATATGTGAGTGAACAAAGTAAAAAAGGAAAGCCAGAGAACTATTATCTATGCGACAGAATTACTTTGGAAACATTAGGCGGTCCGAAACTTGGAAATGTTGATTTCTATTTGAAAAGACCAAAGCATGCTACTTTCTGGACGTATGATTATTATGTGCAAAATGGAGTCGTGAAAGAAGCACCAGGGAAATTAAGGGGACGTAAATATTATTGGCATCATCAGGATGTTCATTTGACTGAAAATGTAAAGGCTTCGGTTTTGAATAAGACGGTGCGTCCGGTAAAAGATAAAGTCAGTTTTACAGGAAAAATTTATTTTGAAGGAATTTCCGAGACTCAATTAAATCAGCTCATTTGGATATTAAATAGCGGTACTGAAAATCTGGGATTTAAACTTGGTTCAGGAAAATCGTTAGGTTTGGGCAGTATTTTCTGCAATGTTGATTTGGTGCAGGAAAGAATGATAAAATTAGAAAATAGTGTTCTTTCTTATGAGATTGACGAAAGTAAGACAGAAAAGATTTCAGAGCTTAATTATGAAAATGTCGGTTTTAGTGAAAGTGTAAAAGATGAATTTTATAAAATTGCACGATTTGATACGATTCCAAAAGGAGTTCAGATTACATATCCGAGAACAGAAAAACAAAAGGATGGTCCATTAGAAGAAGGATATCGCTGGTTTGTGGCAAATCATGGCGGAACAAAAATGAAGAACAAGCGAATTGAAATGAAGATTATTGAGCCATTGCCAGATATTACAAAAGAAACACAGTTTCCGGCACTGGGGCTTTCCTACGAAGTTGTAGACAGCCAGTCTGAAGAACAGAATGAGGAAAAGAATCAAAAAGATAAGACAGGACAAAATACAGGCAAAAGAAAAAACGATAATCAAGAAAAGAAACGTCAGGAAAAATTTACAAATAATCCGTTTGCAGATTTGTGTTTCTCAGAAGATGGAACGTTGCAGGTAAAAAAGGAAGAACGTAAAAACACAAAAAGGAAAAAATAAAGATGCAGTTAGTTGTACATATTAGATTAAAAGAACCACTGTCTCTTCCAATCAATTATAATCATATTTTACAGGCAGTGATATATCGAGCACTAAGTATTATGCCAGATTATTCCCAGTTTCTTCATGCCGGAGGATTTACCAGAGGGCAGAGAAAATATAAAATATTTCAATTTAGCCAGCTGGATGGCGAAGAATATAAAATACGAGAAAAAAGGATTACCTTTTATTCCTACGTGTCTTTTGAAGTCCGAAGTCCAGAGCCACTGTTAATCCGCCTGCTGGCAGACAGTATATGGAATGAAGGAATCACATTTGGTGAGAAAACATTTACAGATATTCAGATGGAGCTCTATGATTATACGGTAGAAGAATCCGAATTAATAATTCGTATGAAATCACCATTAACGGTATATTCGACAGATTTGGAGACAAATAGAAGTTACTATTATAATCCAGAAGAACCAGAATTTTATGAACTCGTCAATGACAACTTCTATCGAAAATATCAGGCATATTATGGAGTGCTTCCGTCTTCAGCTGTAAAAATGGAAAAAGTGGAAAACAGCAGTACAAGAAAAATAGTCACCAGATATAAAGGAAGCTATATCAATGCATGGTATGGAACATTTCAGTTGAAAGGAAAAAGAAAATATCTGGATTTTCTTTACCAGACGGGAGTGGGAAGTAAAAATTCACAAGGGTTTGGAATGTTTGAAATAATGTAAAAAAGTCGGTCAGTCTCAAGGTGGATTTTTCAAAAATCAAGAAATGCTGTAAAATCAAGGAAAATAAGGGATTTGAAAAAAGAGATTGACCGACTTTTTAGAAAAAAACTTGAAAAAAATGGGGATTTGGAAGATAATTAGAGAATAGAAACCGCAGAAATACTGTGGTTGCACATTACCTATAAGGAATTGAAACGACTTCTTTATTCTCGCCAAAGTTTTTTTTATAAGGTTGCACATTACCTATAAGGGATTGAAACGATAGTCATAAATTGCTCTCTGGAATTTTCTTGCTACGTTGTACATTACCTATGAGGGATTGAAACATCTCCAAAGAATGTGCTTGTGCACCTTCAATAACAAGTTGTACATTGCTTATGAGAGCCTTATTTAGAAATAGTTGCTTTATAAAATATTATTTTTGAGAAGAAAAGGATTGATGGTATTATGTACGTTATATTGGTATATGACATTAATCAAAAACGAGTAGGAAAGGCATTAAAGATATGTCGGAAATACCTAATGCATGTTCAAAAGTCTGTATTTGAGGGAAAGATCACAGAGACAAAATTAAGGGCATTAAAAAAAGAACTTGAGCAGTTGATAGATATAAAATTTGATTCTGTGATTATTTATCGTATGGATTCTGTGAAGTATACAAAGAAAGAACAAATAGGAACAGTGTGGTCAACTTCAAATATTATATGAGGTGCATATATGTTTACAATTGATGAAATGCTTTCTAAAAAGAATCAAAAAGTTGCATTTGAGCATTTTGCATTAAAAAAAGATGGTTGTGGTATAGATGGAATGCATTTATCAGAATTAGAACAATATTGGGAAATAAATCAAGAGAATATTTGTGAAGAAATACGAAACCAAGAGTATGAACCAGATATTGTGTTAATTCGAGAATGTATAAATAGAACAGGTAAAAGAAGAAATATTGCAAGTTTGACAGTTTTGGATCGTTTTATTACACGATTATTAGCTCAAAAATTAAATCGTTATTTTTTAACTTTATTTATGGATAACAGTTTCGCTTATCAAACAGGAAAAGGAACACTGGAAGCTGTTATGAAAGTAAAAGAGTACATAGAAAAAGGGTAGAGGTATGTTGTTGAAATAGATTTGAAAAACTATTTTGATACAATTCCTTTAGAAAAATTAATTGCTAAAATTGAAAGATATATTTCGGATAAAGCAGTGTTATATCTCATAAAGCAATATTTGTTTTGTAAAATATCAATTGAAGGAAAGATAAGCAGTAAAACAATAGGAATCATTCAGGGAAATGCCATTAGTCCGGTATTAAGTAATTTATATTTACAAGAATTTGATCAAATGTTAGAGGAGAGAGAATATTGTTGGATTCGTTATGCTGACAATATTTACATATATGTTGATTCATATGAGAAAGCAATACCAATATATAATGAAGTAGTACGAATTTTGACAGAAGATATGAATCTAATTATTAATCAAGATAAAAGTGGCGTTTTTAACGTATATAAAAGAACGATTCTTGGGTATGATATTCTAACTCATAATGACAGAGTAGATGTGCGAAAGCATATTTATAAAAGTACTAAACAATATTCTAATTGGCATGATAGTAAGCTGGAATTTGTTAATGGAAAATTTCATATTTTGTCAGATGGAATCATTAATTGACAAGATTATAGTCTCCTTTTTGAAAATGAACAAAAAAGACATTATATTCCTGTAGAAGTAATAGATCAGATTAATATATATGGGAATGTCACCTTAGCTAGTAATGTCTTAGAAACATTCAACAATAAAGGAATACAAACATCTTTTTATGATAAATATGGATATCTAATAGGAACTTTTATTCCAGAAAAAAATAAAAAGAATGCTAAGATAATCTTGGAACAAAGTAAAAATTATATGGATACAGCAGTTAGAATAGATATGGCTCGAAAAATGGAAATTGCTGGATTACATAATATGAGAGCCAATTTACGTTATTATGAAAAACGACATAAAGGGCGGTTTACAGAAGCAATAGAATCTATAGGTGAATTTGCTAAACAGATGAAATCTATAACGGAGATTAATGCAATGATGCTTATAGAGGCAAAAGCCCGACAGAAATATTATTCTGTGTTTGATCAAATTTTAGAAAATGAAGAATTTAAGTTTGTTCAGCGTACGAAGCGTCCTCCCCAAAATGAGATTAATGCATGTCTAAGTTTTGGAAATACGTTATTATATAATCAGTTTTCAAGCCTTATATGGAAAAAAGGTTTAGATATAAGATTTGGCATAGTTCATGCAACAAATAGAAGAACTAGGAGTTTGAATTTAGATTTCGCAGATATTTTTAAACCGATAATTATTGATAGAGTTATCTTTACAATGATTAATAAGAAAATGCTGACGGTATCTATGGATTTTGAAAAAACAAGTATGGGTGGAGTGTATTTATCAAAAGAAGGTAAGAAAGTTTTTTTGCGAATGTATGAAGAAAAACTGAATAGCAAAATAATTGTAAAGGGAGAAAGGATGTCGTATCGCAGGCTCCTTGAAAATGAAGTACAAAGTTATAAAAATTATCTTTTAAATGGAGAAAAATATAATCCCTATAAATATTATTAAGGGTTATGTGTTTGATATAAATAAAAAAGTCGGTCAGTCTCAAGGTGGATTTTTCCAAAATCAAGAAATGCTGTAAAATCAAGGAAAATAAGGGATTTGAAAAAAGAGACTGACCGACTTTTTAGAAAAAAACTTGCAAAAAATGGAGATTTGGAAGATAATTAGAGAATAGAAACCGCAGAAATACTGTAGTTGCACATTACCTATAAGGGATTGAAACCATACTCAACTGAGCACTTTTTCTGGCTCAGTCTCCAGTTTTCGTTGCACATTACCTATAAGGGATTGAAACACTTTCAATAGGAACATATTGACGCTCTTCAGTTTTTTTGTTGCACATTATCTATAAGGGATTGAAACAATTTACTTCGGTTATCATCTTGTGAAAGATAAATTGTTGCACATTACCTATAAGGGGTTGAAACTTCAGTTCTGCATTTGATAATCCTGTTACGCTGTACGTTGCACATTACCTATGTAACCTTTAGTATTTAGAAAGCAGAGACGAGGTAAAAAAACAACATATGACAGAACTACAAAGAAGTTTATTTGAACTACAAGATTTAAAATATCGTGATTTTCAAAGCAAGTTGTTACCGAAGACAGAAAAAGAAAAAATCATTGGAGTTCGTACACCGATTCTTCGTAAATTTGCGAAAGAGTTTGCTCAAACAAAAGAAGCACAAAACTTTTTACAGGAACTTCCTCATCAGTATTATGAGGAAAATAATTTACATTTGATGATTGTGACACAGATTTGTGACTACGAAAAATGCTTAAAAGAAGTGATACAATTTTTACCCTATATTGATAATTGGGCAACCTGTGATTTACCCTTACCAAAATGTTTTGAAAAACACAAAGCGGAATTGATTGTGGATGTAAAAAAATGGATTGCCTCAAATGATACGTATACCATTCGATATGGAATTGGAGTGCTGTTACGGTTGTATTTAGATGAAGAATTTAAAGACGAATATCCGAAACTTGTCTCAGCTGTGATTTCGGACGAATATTATGTCAATATGATGATTGCTTGGTATTTTGCAACTGCGCTTGCAAAGCAATGGGAGGCTGTGATTGGATATCTAAAAGACCGAAAGCTGCCTGAATGGGTGCATAGGAAGACAATTCAAAAAGCGATAGAAAGCAATCGGATTACGGAAGAACAGAAAGCGGAATTGAGAGGATTGAGATGAAATGTAAGTTCTACTCTTACCTCTTAACGCTATAACAGACATGCAAAAGCATCCACAAAACCAAACCTCTAATATTCACCCATCAGAAACCGGTCCCGGCCGGTTTCTTTTTTTACAAGAATTTACCTTGTACAAATCTTACAAAAAGCGTAAAATGATTTTAAATAAATAATAAAAAAAGGTGATGACAGCATGAGTAAAAAAACAAAAACAGGATTAATTTTAGAAGGTGGCGGTATGCGCGGTGTATTCACTGCGGGAATTCTTGATTTCTTTATTGAAAAAGGTCTGGAATTTGATACTTGCTTTGGTGTTTCAGCGGGAGCATGTATGGCATGCAGTTATCTTTCTAAACAAAAAGGCAGAGGATACCATACATTTACTGATTATATGGATGACCCGGAATATTGTGGAATAAAAAGCCTGATAAAGACCGGAGATTATTTTGGCACGGATATGATATATCGTAAAATTCCAGAAAAATTAAATCCTTATGACTACGATACATATAACAGACAAAAAACCAAATTTTATGCGGTTGTTACCAATTGTGAAAGTGGGAATGCGGAGTACAAAGAAATCAAAGATATGAAAAAAGACACTTGTTATGTTCGTGCGTCAAGTTCGCTTCCTCTTATGTCAAGAACGGTCTGGATTCATAAAAAGCCGTATCTGGATGGTGGAATTACAGATTCCATTCCGATTATGGAAGCTCAGAGAATGGGAAATGAGAAAAATGTAGTGGTACTGACTCGTGACAGAACTTACAGGAAAGAAAAAAATAAGTTGATTCCTGCAATGAAAGTCCGTTATGGAAAGAAGTTTCCAAAACTGATAGAAGCTTTGGAAAACCGCCACATTGGGTATAATCAGACACTGGATTATTTATACCGTCAGGAAAAAGAGGGAAAAATATTTATTTTACAGCCACAAAAACCGGTTGAAATCGGACGACTTGAAAGAGATACGGATAAGCTGCACAAACTATATGAAGATGGATATGAAACTGCACAGAATTATTATGAAGCACTAAAAGAATATCTTGATAACTAAAAGACAAAAAAGACGAATTTTCAAGAAAATTTACCTGAATTTAACAGAGATTAGAAGAAAACAACAACTTACAACGATATAATTAAACAGCAAACTAATGTAAGGCGGTGGAAAAATGGCAGTAACAATATTTGCGGCAATTGATGTCGGTTCTTACGAAGTCAGTATGGATATCTATCAGATTTCTCCAAAAATCGGAATTGAAAAGATAGATGAAGTGCGTAGCAGAATCGAGCTGGGACATGACACTTATACCAATGGAAAAATTAGTTATGAGTCTGCACAGCGATTAGGCGAAGTACTCGGAGATTTTTCCAGAATTATGAAAGAGTATAAAGTGACTTCTTACCGTGCATGTGCGACAAGTACCCTTCAGGAAGCAAGAAATGTCTGGATCGTACTGGAGCAGGTTTATCAAAGAACCGGAATTCGAGTTGAAATTTTAAGTAACTCTGAGCAGAGATTTTTTGGATATAAATCGATTGCAGCTAAGGAAGCAGATTTTTCAAAAATCATTCAGAAAGGGACTGCAATCATAGAAATCGGCGGTGGAAATGTACAGATTTCATTATTTGATAAAGATACGCTTGTGACAACTCAGAATTTTAAGATGGGAAGTCTTCGTATCCGTGAGCGTCTGCTCTCTGTCGAAAAAGAAACTATTTATTATGAAAAATTAGTAGAAGAGTTAATTCATAATGACATTTTAAGTTTTAAGAAACTCCATTTAAAAGAGCGAAAAGTAGATAATATTATTTTATTGGGAGATTTCTTTATGGAAAAATTGCTGGTGAGCGATTATGGAATGGGAGAGAGTCGTACCGTTAGTAAAGCAGTTTTTATGGAGATGTATGAGCGAATCGTGCATAAATCCGCAGAGCAGTTATCGGTAGAACTTGGAATTACACTGGAATATGCAAGTATCCTGGTTCCGGCCTTGATTATTTATCGTGTCTTTGTAGATGAGATGGGCGCACAGAATCTGTGGGTTCCGGGAACACAGCTAAATGATGGAATTGCTTATGATTATGCACAGGGCAGACGATTGATTCGCAGTACCCATAATTTTGAAAACGATATTTTAGCTTGTGCACAAAATATTGCAAAACGTTATATGAGCAGTAAGAGCCATGTGCGTGCCGTGTTAAAGGTTGCAGAGACGATCTTTGACAGTATGAGAAGAGTGCATGGAATGGGACCAAGAGAGCGCCTGCTTTTGCAGATCGCAGTCATTTTGCATGATTGTGGAAAATATATCAGCATGAGTGAGGTCGCAAAATGTTCGTATGAGATTATTATGTCGACCGAAATTATCGGGCTTTCGCACGCTGAGCGAGAGATGATTGCAAATATAGTGCGTTTTAATAATGAGCCATTTAAATATTATGGCGAAGCGGATTCAAAGAGTACCATTGACCGAGACACGTATATGGTAATTGGAAAGCTGACTGCGATTTTAAGAGTAGCGAATGCACTGGATCGAAGTCATAAACAAAAAGCAGAGAATATAAAAGTACAGCTTCAGGATAAAGAGCTGGTACTTGTGATTGATACCCAGGAGAACTTATTGTTGGAGGAGGGGCTGCTGACACAGAAAGCAGATTTCTTTGAAGAAATGTTCAATATTCGCCCTGTATTACGTCGGAAAAAGAGAAAGTAGGTGGAAAAAATGCAATGGAACGAAAAAGAATATACAAAGCCGGAATATTATACCAACCGTGAATTGAGCTGGGTAAAATTTAATGAGCGTGTTTTGAGTGAGGCGAGAGATAAGAGTCTGCCGTTGTTTGAACGATTAAAATTTTTGAGTATTACGGCATCGAACCTGGATGAATTTTTTATGATTCGTGTTGCTTCTTTAAAAGATATGGTGCATGCAAAATATACCAAAACGGATATTGCGGGAATGACTGCAAAAGAGCAATTAAAAGCGCTTTCAAAAGTAACAAAGGAACTGGTAGATACACAGTACAATACCTACAATCGTTCTCTTTTGCCGGCACTGAAAAAGATTGGTTTAAAAGTAGTAGAGCATCATGAAAACTTAACCAAAGAGCAGCAGGAGTTTGTCGATACCTTTTTTGAAGATGAAGTGTATCCGGTACTGACTCCGATGGCGATGGATTCTGCGAGACCATTTCCATTGATTCGAAATAAAACGTTAAATATCGGTGCATTAATTTCCAAAAAAGATAAAAAAGGGAAAGAAGAGTTGGAGTTTGCAACGGTTCAGGTGCCATCGGTACTTCCAAGAATTGTACAGCTTCCGGATGATAAAGATGGAAATACGGTTGTGATTTTACTGGAAGAAGTAATTGAGCGAAATATCAATAAACTGTTTTTGAGTAATGCTGTGGTTTGTACCTGCCCTTACCGGATTATGCGAAATGCAGACCTTACGATTGATGAAGATGAGGCAGCAGATTTATTAAAGGAAATCCAGAAACAGTTAAAGAAGAGACAGTGGGGTGAGGTCATTCGTCTGGAAGTGGAAGAGCGGATGGATGAGAGACTTTTGAAAATCTTAGAAGAAGAGTTCCATATTAAGGATGAAGATATCTTCAAGATTAATGGTCCGCTGGATTTGACATTCTTGATGAAAATGTATGTGCTTCCGGGTTTTGATGAATTTAAAACAAAACCATACATTCCGGCACAGGTACCGGCAATGATGAATGATGAGGACATCTTTACCCAGATTCGACAGGGAGATATTTTACTGCATCATCCTTACATGACATTCTATCCGGTTGTAGATTTTGTACAGCAGGCGGCAAAAGACCCGAATGTACTGGCGATTAAACAGACCTTGTACCGTGTCAGCGGAAATTCACCGATTATCAAAGCGCTTGCGCAGGCGGCAGAAAATGGAAAACAGGTTACGGTACTGGTGGAATTAAAGGCAAGATTTGATGAGGAAAATAATATTGTCTGGGCGAAAATGCTTGAAAAAGCAGGCTGTCATGTTATCTATGGTGTGATTGGATTAAAGACACACAGTAAGATTACTTTAGTTGTCAGAAAAGAAGAAAACGGAATTCGTAGATATGTACATCTTGGAACCGGAAACTATAATGATTCAACGGCAAAATTATATACGGACTGTGGAATTTTAACTTGTTCTGCAAGAATCGGAGAGGACGCAACCGCAGTATTTAATATGCTTTCCGGATATTCAGAACCGAGAACCTGGAATAAATTAGTGGTCGCACCGCTTTGGATGAGAGACAGATTTCTTCATTTAATTGAAATTGAGAGAAAGAACGCATTAGAAGGTCGTAAAGCCAGAATCGTAGCGAAAATGAATTCTCTTTGCGACAGAGGAATTATTGCAGCCTTATATGCGGCAAGTGCGGCAGGTGTAAAGATTGACTTGATTGTGAGGGGAATCTGCTGTCTGAAAGTGGGAATTCCGGGAATCAGCGAAAACATTACCGTACGTTCTATTGTCGGAAACTTCCTGGAACACAGCCGGATTTTTTATTTCTATAGCGATGGAAACGAAGAAGTCTTTATGGGAAGTGCAGACTGGATGCCAAGAAACTTAGACAAACGTGTCGAAATTGTATTTCCGGTAGAAGATGAACAGTTAAAAGAAGAAGTAAAACATATCTTACAGATTCAATTGGAAGATAATGTAAAAGCACATATTCTTCAGCCGGATGGAACGTATGAAAAAGTAGATAAGAGAGGCAAGATGTTGATCAATTCACAGGACTTTTTCTGTGAAGAGGCAACGAGAAGAGCAAAAATCAAACTGCCGGAAACTGCGGCAGATAAACGGATTTTTGTTCCGGCAGAAGCACCGGAAGAATAACTAAGAATGACTGATATTGACTGGTGCCTGACACCCAGCCAAATTCAATCAAAAAAACTGCTGTCAAGTTATCGTTTGACTTAACAGCAGTTTTTTAGTTTAAAATATTAAGCTTTCCCAAGTGGTGCAATTTTTTCTTTATAAATTTTCCGGAAGAAAAATGTACTTAAAAGAACAGATGCAATTTCTGCAATTGGAATTGCCCACCAGACAGCGGAGAGACCACCAAGTTTTGCAAGCAGTGCGGCAACCGGAAGAATAATTAAAAGCTGTCGTGTGGCAGAGATAATTAAACTGTATATGCCGTTTCCAAGTGCCTGAAAGACAGAACCGACAACGATACAAAATCCTGCAAAGGTGAAACTTAAGCAGATAATTCTGAGTGCCGGAACACCAATTTCAAGCATAGAGCCTGAAGCATTAAATAATCCTAAAAGCTGAGCCGGGAATATCATAAATAATGCAAGTCCAAAAAGCATAATGCAGATTGCACTGACAATACTTAAGCGAATTGTGTGAGTAATTCGTTTTTTGTTTTTTGCTCCGTAGTTATAAGCAACGATTGGAACCATACCGTTATTGAGACCGAAAATTGGCATAAAAATAAAGCTGTTGAGTTTAAAGTAAACACCAAAGACTGCAGTGGCAGTGGAAGTAAACTGAATTAAGATTTTGTTCATTCCAAATGTCATAACCGAACCGATTGCCTGCATGACAATGGATGGAACACCAACCGAATAAATCGTACCGATAATTTTTTTGTTTGGGCGGAAGCCTTTCATATTCAGGTTGATGTCTGTATTTACTTTGATGTTAAAGGCAAAGGCTAAAAGTGCTCCGCAAATCTGTCCACAGACAGTTGCAATGGCAGCACCGGAAACGCCAAGGCGTGGCATACCAAATAATCCGAAAATTAAAATCGGGTCTAAGATGATGTTAATAATTGCACCTGTACCCTGAGAAATCATAGTGTAAAAAGTACGGCCGGTAGACTGTAAGAGTCGTTCCATCATAACCTGCATATAAACGGCAATACACATCGTAGAGATGATGGTCATATAGGAAATACCGTACTGGCGGATTTGAGCATCATCGGTCTGAATGTGAAAGAAAAAGGTCGCCGCAAGATTTCCAATCAGTGCAAAAATAATACTGCTGATGAGTGCCAGAAAGATTCCATTTTTGGCTGATTCATTGGCAGTATGAAAATCTTTTTCCCCAAGGCTTCGTGACAATACCGCATTGACACCGACTCCGGTGCCGACTGCGATTGCAATCATCAGATTTTGAACCGGAAAAACCAGAGAAACAGCGGTCAGGGCATTTTCATTAATGCGGGCAACAAAAATACTGTCAACTACATTATAAAGTGCCTGAACAAGCATAGAGAGCATCATAGGCAGAGACATCTGAAGCAGAAGCTTCGGAATTGGAAGTACGCCCATTTTGTTTTCATTTGTGTCCAACTGTGACATAATAAAAAATCCTTTCTTTTTTCAAAAATCTTCTCAATAAAACAGAGATTCAAATACAGTGTATCGAAATCTAAAATGTCTGTCAATAGAGCATAAAAAAAGCACGAAGACTAATTCTTCATGCTTTCAACTCAGCAGTTCGTAGGGGAATCGAACCCCTGTTTTCGCCGTGAGAGGGCGACGTCTTAACCGCTTGACCAACGAACCGTACTCACTTATAATACACATAAAATAATAAAAAAGCAAGCATTTTTTTGAAAAATATTGTATTTTAATCCATACAATTTTTGAAATTGAAAAACAAGACGAAATAGGATATGATAGAAAAATAGCGCGTAAAAATCTGAACATAGAATCAGCGGCATTTTTAAGAGAAAGGAAATGAGAAAAATGAGCTGGGAATTTACATTGCTCGATGCATTACAATGCATACATACACCTGTTTTAGATAAACTTATGGTAGGTGTGACATTTTTGGGAGATGCAGGATGGTTCTGGATTGCTTTGGGAGTTTTATTACTCTTTACAAAAAAATACAGAAAGACAGGAATCCTGATTTTGACGGCATTATGTTTTTCTGCACTTTTTGCAAATCTGATGTTAAAGCCATTGGTTGCAAGAGAGCGTCCATGCTGGATAAATGAATCGGTGCACCTTTTAGTTGCAATGCCAAAAGATTATTCGTTCCCGTCTGGTCATACACAGGCATCGTTTGCTTCTGCAACGGCAATCTTTCATGTGAATAAAAAAGCAGGAGTCTGTGCATTTATTCTGGCAGTTTTGATTGCATTTTCAAGACTGTATTTATATGTACATTTTCCGACAGATGTGTTAGCAGGGATTGGAATTGGAATAATCTGTGGACTGCTTGCAGGCGTGGTATATCAAGAGGTGTTGAAGAGAAAAATTAAAATAAAGACAGAAAAAGAAAGGAAATGAAATAGAAATGGCAAAAAAGAATACTTACGATGCCAGTAGTATTACAGTTCTTGAAGGATTAGAAGCGGTGCGTAAGCGTCCGGGTATGTATATTGGAAGTGTTTCAAGAAAGGGATTAAATCATCTGATTTACGAAATTGTAGATAATGCGGTGGATGAACATCTTGCCGGATATTGTAGTAATATTTTTGTAACGCTTGAAAAAGATGGTTCTGCTACAATTAGAGATAACGGAAGAGGAATCCCTGTCGGGATGCATGAAAAAGGAATTTCGGCAGAACGACTGGTCTTTACGACACTTCATGCAGGAGGTAAATTTGATAATTCCGCTTATAAGACAAGTGGAGGTCTGCACGGAGTTGGTTCTTCTGTTGTTAACGCCTTATCCACGTATTTGGATATCAAAGTCAGCAGAGAAGGCTATGTGCATCATGACCATTATGAGAGAGGTATCCCGACAATTGAGTTGGAAGATGGGCTGCTTCCAACTCTTGGAAAAACAAGGGAAACCGGAACAGAAGTAAATTTTTTACCGGATCCTGAAATTTTTGAAAAAACCAAATTTTCAGCGACGGAAGTAAAGAGCCGTCTGCATGAGACTGCATACTTAAACCCGAATCTTACGATTCATTTTAGTGATAAAAGAGGCGAAGAAGTCGAAGAAATTACTTATCATGAGCCGGATGGAATCGTTGGATTTATTAAAGATATGAATAAGAAATGTGAAGTCATTCATGAGCCGGTTTATTTCAAAGGAGAATCAGATGGAATTACAGTAGAAGTGGCATTTCAGTATATCAATGAATTTCGCGAAAATGTGCTGGGATTTTGTAATAACATCTATAATGCAGAAGGCGGAACACATTTGACCGGATTTAAGACAACCTTTACTTCTGTAATGAACAGTTATGCAAGAGAGCTTGGAATTTTAAAGGAAAAAGATGCAAACTTTACCGGCGCAGATATCCGAAACGGAATGACGGCAGTGGTATCCATTAAACATCCGGCTCCAAGATTTGAAGGACAGACGAAGACAAAACTGGATAATCAGGACGCTTCAAAGGCAACCGGAAAAGTAACCGGAGAAGAACTGGTTTTATATATGGACCGTAATCTTGAAACCTTGAAAAACATTCTTGCCTGTGCGGAAAAATCTGCAAAAATCAGAAAAACAGAAGAAAAAGCAAAGACGAATCTGTTGACAAAACAGAAATATTCTTTTGATTCCAATGGAAAACTTGCAAACTGTGAAAAGAGAGATCCATCTATCTGTGAGATTTTCATCGTAGAGGGTGATTCTGCAGGTGGAAGTGCAAAAACTGCAAGAGACAGAAGTTTTCAGGCGATTCTTCCGATTCGCGGAAAGATTTTAAATGTAGAAAAAGCAAGCATTGATAAGGTGCTGGCAAATGCAGAAATCAAGACTATGATTAACGCATTTGGCTGTGGATTTTCCGAAGGATATGGAAATGATTTTGATATTAAGAAGTTAAGATATGACAAGATTATTATCATGGCGGATGCCGATGTGGATGGAGCGCATATTTCTACGCTGCTTCTAACCTTATTTTACCGCTTTATGCCGGAATTAATTTACGAGGGACATGTCTATATTGCCATGCCACCTTTATACAAGGCGATGCCGGCAAGAGGAAAAGAAGAGTATTTATACGATGATAAGGCATTGGAGCGTTATCGAAAGACACATAAAGGCGCCTTTACCTTACAGCGATATAAAGGTCTTGGAGAAATGGATGCACAGCAACTGTGGGAGACAACCTTGAATCCGGAAACCAGATTGTTAAAATTAGTAGAAATTGAAGATGCAAGAATGGCATCTGATATTACAGAAATCCTGATGGGAACAGAAGTGCCGCCGAGAAAGGCATTTATCTATGAACATGCACAAGATGCAGAACTCGATGTATAGGGGGAAAGAAAATGGCAAACGCAGATAATATTATCAGAACTGAATATTCGGAAATTATGCAGAAATCATATATTGATTATGCGATGAGTGTCATTGTATCAAGAGCGCTTCCGGATGTCAGAGATGGATTAAAACCCGTACAAAGAAGAACACTTTATGATATGTATGAATTAGGAATCCGTTATGACAGACCGTATCGTAAATGTGCCCGTATTGTCGGAGATACGATGGGTAAATACCATCCACATGGAGACAGTTCCATCTATGATGCCCTTGTTGTCATGGCACAGGAATTTAAAAAGGGACAGGCTTTGGTAGATGGTCACGGAAACTTTGGCTCGATTGAGGGAGATGGCGCAGCCGCCATGCGTTATACGGAAGCGCGTCTTGAGAAGATTACACAGGAAGTATATTTAAATGACTTAGATAAAGACGTGGTTGATTTTGTTTCAAATTTTGATGAGACAGAAAAAGAGCCGGAAGTGCTCCCGGTGCGTGTTCCGAATCTGCTTTTAAACGGAGCAGACGGAATCGCGGTTGGTATGGCGACAAGTATTCCGCCTCACAATTTAAATGAAGTGGTAGATGGCGTCATTGCCTATATGAAAAACAACGAAATTACAAATGAAGAATTGATGCAGTATATTCAGGGACCGGATTTTCCGACCGGAGGAATTGTAGTCAATAAAGACGAACTGCTTTCGATTTATGAAAAGGGAACCGGAAAGATTAAGCTGCGCGGAAAAGTGGAAATCGAAAAAGGCAAAGCGGGAAGAAATCTGCTTGTTATCACAGAGATTCCATATACGATGATTGGTGCAAATATCGGAAAATTTTTAAATGATGTAGCAGGGCTTGTGGAATCCAAAAAGACGACAGATATTGTAGATATCTCAAACCAGTCCTCAAAAGAGGGAATCCGTATTGTATTGGAACTCAAAAAAGGTACAGATATTGAAAATCTTACCAATATGCTATATAAGAAAACACGTCTGGAAGATACGTTTGGGGTCAACATGCTTGCAGTTGCAAATGGTAAACCGGAGACTTTAAGTTTAAAGCAGATTATTGAGCATCATGTGGATTTTCAGTTTGAAGTGACAACACGAAAATATAACACCCTGCTTTCCAAAGAAAAAGAAAAACAGGAAATTCAGGAAGGATTAATCAAAGCCTGCGATGTAATTGATTTGATTATTGAAATTTTAAGAGGCAGTAAAAATCGGGAACAGGTGAAAAACTGTCTGGTAAACGGAGCAACAGAAGGAATCCGTTTCCGCACGAAAACCAGTGAAAAACAGGCGAAAAAACTTGGATTTACCGAAAAGCAGGCGACTGCAATTTTAGACATGCGTCTGTATAAATTAATCGGGCTTGAAATTGAAGCACTGACGAAAGAACACGAAGAGACTTTAAAGAAAATTGCACAGTATGAGGATATCTTAAATCATTATCATTCCATGGCGGCAGTGATTATAAAAGAATTAAAGGCAGTAAAAAAAGCCTATGGAAAACCAAGAAAAACACAGATAGAAAATGCTAAAGAAGCGGTGTACGAAGAAAAGAAAATAGAAGAAGCAGAAGTTGTCTTTTTGATGGATCGTTTTGGCTATGCAAAAACGGTAGATCAGTCGGTTTATGAAAGAAATAAAGAAACCATTCATCAGGAAAACCGCCATATTTTCCATTGTATGAATACCGATAAAATCTGTGTATTTACGGATACCGGATGTCTGCATACTATAAAAGTGTTAGATTTACCTTATGGAAAAATGAGAGATAAAGGAGTTCCGATTGATAATGTCAGCAATTTTGACAGCAAGAAAGAGCAGCTGGTTTATGTGGAAAGTTTAAATCAGATTAAGCAGAGTCGGATGCTTTTTGCAACTGCTTTTGGAATGGTAAAATTAGTAGAAGGTTCTGAATTTGAGGTTTCCAAGAGGACAACAACAGCAACAAAGCTGGCAGAGGGTGATAAAGTCGTTTTCGTTCAACCGGCAGATGAAATGGAATATGTAGTACTTCAGACAAAAGAGGGATATTTCTTACGTTTTATGAAAACAGAAGTACCGTTAAAGAAAAAAGCAGCACTTGGAGTAAGAGGAATTACATTGGGCGCAAAAGATGAAGTAGAGCATGCGTATTTGTTAGAAAACCGGACAGATTATACGGCGGATTATAAGGGCAAGAGCGTTTCATTAAATCGGCTGAAACTGGCAAAGAGAGATGGAAAAGGAACAAAGACAAGAGTGTAAAAAATTGAGAGGAATCATCTATGAAAAAACGAAACAGGTTTGGAATTTTTACACTTGTTCTGATACTTAGCTTATGTGGATGTACCCAAGACAAGATACCGATTTCCTCAAGCAGTGATGTACAAAAAGAACAGGATACACTTCCGGAAGCAGAGATTACACCGGAAGAAGAGCCGTTTCTTTATGGGTATCAGAACTTAAATGAAGAAGAAAAAACAAGATACCGTCAGATTCTTGCGGGAATTGAAAATTATGAAGATTCTGTGACTGTCGAGGCTTGTTCGGAAGAAGAGATTAACAAAGTCAGTAATCTGGTTTTTGTAGACCATCCGGAAATTTTCTGGCTGGAACAGCAGAATTATTCGTTTAATCAAAAAGAAAATTCCGATGTGGATTTGCTGGAATTGAATCTGGTCTATAACATGGGAAAAGATGAGATTGAAGACACAAAACAGCAGATAGAAGCAAAAGCAGAGGAATGGTCACAGGAACTTTCAAACTGTGAAAACGAATATGATAAAATTAAGTATGTTTATGAGTTCCTTGGGAAGAATGTGCTTTATGACAGTGAGAGTGAAAACAATCAGAATATCCAGAGTGTATTTTTAAATCAAAGTACGGTTTGTATGGGATTTGCCAAAGCGACACAGTATCTGCTTGTAAGAAATGGAATCTTTTGTACTTTGGTAACAGGAAAAGTTATTCCGGAAAACATGGAGCATGCATGGAATCTGGTGCGGATAGGAGAAAATTATTATTATGTAGATACGACCTGGAGCAGTTCCGGATTTGTGCCGGAAGAGGATAGTATTCAGGATTTCTCTTACACATATCTGTGCTGTACGGCACAGACACTGGAGAGAAGCCATGTACCAGATGATAATCTCACGCTTCCTGACTGTAAAGATGACAGCTATAATTATTATAAACAGAATCAGAGCTGGTATGAGTCTTATGATGAATCACAGATTTATCAGGTACTAAAAGCTTCTATCTTAGAAAAACGGGAAAAAGAGGATTTTAAGTTTGCAAATGAAGAAGCTTATCAGCAGGCAGTCAGTGCGCTTGCAGAAGGAAATCTGATTGAACAGGCAGTTCAGGAGTTTTACTCTTTTGATGGAGAAAACAGCTACAGGTGGAACGTCGGATGCAGTGATGCAGAACTTTTGATTACGGTGTATTGGTAAAAAAGACTTGCAAGTTGGGAATAATAGTGTTATGCTGATAAAGAACTTGATAACTACGATAGCATAAGAGTGGACCGAAAAGGTCCACTCTTGTTGTATAACGGAAAATGAGAGAGAAGGTGAAAAGATGAGCAAGAAAGAAGTCTATGAACAAAAAGCAGAGGCATTACTGCTTCCGATTATTGAAGCAAACAATTTTGAACTGGTAGATGTAGAGTATGTAAAAGAGGGAAGTAACTGGTATCTCAGAGCTTATATTGATAAAGAAGGTGGAATTTCAGTGGATGACTGTGAAGTCGTAAGCCGTGCATTTTCCGATAAACTGGATGAAGAGGATTTCATTGATGATGCTTATATTATGGAGGTCAGTTCCCCGGGACTTGGCAGACCATTAAAGAAAGAAAAAGACTACAAACGGAGCATGGGAAAAGAACTGGAAATCAGAACGTATCGTGCAATCAACCGTGAAAAAGAGTTTTATGGTATTTTAAAATCTTATGATGAAAACAGTGTTACCATTGAAAATGAAGATGGCGAACAGACTTTTCAGAAATCAGATATTGCACTGATTCGTCTGGCATTTGATTTTTAAAGAAAAAGAGAAGATTTAGGAGGATATAAAAAATGAATACTGAGTTACTAGAGGCGCTGAACGTTCTTGAAAAAGAAAAATCTATCAGCAAGGATACCCTGCTTGAAGCAATTGAACAGTCTTTAATTCAGGCATGTAAAAACCATTTTGGAAAAGCTGATAATATAAAAGTAAATATTGACCCGCAGACTTGTGAGTTTGGTGTATTTGCAGAGAAAACAGTAGTAGAAGAAGTATTGGACCCGGTATTGGAAATCAGCCTGGAAGATGCAAAGAAAATGAACTCTCAGTATGATTTAGGTGATACGGTAAATGTAGAAATTAAATCAAAAGAGTTTGGAAGAATTGCAACACAGAATGCAAAAAATGTGATTCTTCAGAAAATCCGTGAAGAAGAAAGAAAAGTAATTTTCAATCAGTATTATGGAAAAGAAAAAGATGTTGTAACCGGTATTGTTCAGAGAAGCCTTGGCAAGAATTACAGCATTAACCTTGGAAAAGCAGATGCGATTCTTTCTGAAAATGAACAGGTAAAAACAGAAGTATTCCAGCCGACTGAACGTATCAAGGTCTATATTGTGGAAGTAAAAGATACACCAAAAGGACCAAAGATTATGGTTTCAAGAACCCATCCGGAGCTGGTAAAACGTCTGTTTGAAGCAGAAGTAACAGAAGTAAAAGATGGAACAGTAGAAATCAAGAGTATTGCAAGAGAAGCTGGTTCTCGTACCAAAATTGCAGTATGGAGCAATGACCCGGATGTAGACCCGGTAGGTGCATGTGTCGGAATGAACGGAGCAAGAGTCAATGCAATTGTAGAAGAACTTCGTGGTGAGAAAATTGATATCATCAACTGGAGTGATAATCCTGCACTCTTAATCGAAAATGCTTTAAGTCCGGCAAAGGTTATTTCTGTATTGGCTGATCCTGATGCAAAAACTGCAAAGGTAATTGTACCGGATTATCAGTTATCACTTGCAATCGGAAAAGAAGGTCAGAATGCAAGACTGGCAGCAAGGCTGACAGGATTTAAGATTGATATTAAGAGTGAATCACAGGCAAGCGAACTTGGAGATTATGAGCTTTACGAAGAAGCTTATGAAGAGTATCCGGAAGATAAAAATTATGCAGAATCCGCTGATGAATATGAATCAGAAGCAGAGAGTGAAGTTTTTGACAGCGAAGAAGAGTAGGTGAACATGGGTACAGTAAAAAAGATTCCTATGCGTAAATGTGTAGGGTGTGGTGAAATGAAAAATAAAAAAGAAATGCTTCGCGTATTAAAGACTCCGGAAAACGTAGTGGTATTAGATGATACCGGACGTAAAAACGGAAGAGGCGCTTATCTTTGTTTTCAGAAAGAATGTCTGGAAAAGGCAGAAAAAAACAAAGGAATTGAGCGTTCTTTGAAAATGCCGATTTCACCGGATGTATACGAAAGCCTCAAAAAGGAGTTTGATAAACTTGAGTCTAAATAAACAATTGTCTCTTCTCGGGCTGGCAATGAAAGCCGGGAAAGTGGTAAGCGGTGAGTTCGCCGTGGAAAAATACGTGAAAGAGGGAAAAGCACATCTTGTACTGGTAGCAGAAGATGCTTCTAAAAATACAAAGAAAAGTGCTCATGATATGTGTGTGTTTTATGAAGTACCGCTTTATGATATCGGAACAAAGGAGGAATTGGGAAGGGCCATTGGAAAAGAGTATCGGGCATTAATCGCAGTGACAGATGAAAATTTTGCAAAGGCCATGACAAAAAAGTTAGAGCAGGCAGGTAGCTAAATTAAGGAGGCAGGTATATGTCAAAACAAAGAGTACATGAACTCGCAAAAGAATTTGGAAAAACCAATAAAGACGTAATGGATTTTTTGAAATCTAAAAATATAGATGTGAAAAGTCACATGAGTACTGTGGAAGATAAAGATGCAGAAATGGTACGGGCAAATTTTAGAAAGGGGAATGTGACAGCTGCTGCAATGCCGGAATCAGAAGAAAAGCCAAAGAAAAAACTGATTCAGGTTTTTCGTCCGCAAAATGCAAGTCATAAACCGGAGAAAAAAGCAGGAAGCCGTCAGCCGGAGAGAGAAAATCCGGTACAGGGAGGCATGAAAACGGAAAATACAAACAATACACAAAACAGACATGAACAGTCAGGACAGACAAGAAATCAGGGAAGAAATACAGGCGATAACCGTCAGAGAAATTATAGAAACAATGAGAACCGTCAGGGAAATACAGGGGACCGTCCAAACCGCTATAATAATGGAGAGAACCGTGGAGAAAACCGTCAGGGCGGATACAGAAATAATGACAATCGTCAAGGCGGAGTAAGAAACAACGAGAACCGTCAGGGTGGATACAGAAATAACGAGAACCGTCAGGGTGGCTCAAGAAATAATGAGAGCCGCCAGGGTGGATTTAGAAACAATGACAATCGTCAGGGCGGATTTAGAAACAACGACAATCGCCAAGGTGGATTCAGAAACAATGACAATCGTCAGGGCGGTGGACCAAGAAATAATGAAAACCGTCAGGGTGGCGGATTTAGAAACAATGACAATCGTCAGGGTGGATTCAGAAACAACGACAATCGCCAGGGCGGAGTAAGAAACAATGACAATCGTCAGGGTGGATTCAGAAACAATGACAAAGGAAGCAAATTTGAAGTTCCGAAGTTAGAGTTTGTAGAAAAAGACAGCCGTAAGGCAAACAGAGACAATAAGAAAAAAGATGTTCGTAAAGATGAATATCAGAATAATAACAAAGGCGGAAAACGTCCAAATCAGGGTGGAGGAAGAAGACCAAACCAGAGACTTCCAAAAGCACTTCAGAAACCACGTACTCAGCCGAAAGTAGAAGAAAAGAAGGAAGAAGTAAAGGAAATTACACTTCCGGAAAAAATGACAATCCGTGAACTGGCTGAAAAAATGAAGATGCAGCCATCTGTTATCGTTAAGAAACTGTTTATGGATGGTATCATGGTTACAGTAAACCATGAAATTGATTTTGAAAAAGCACAGGAAATCGCACTCGATTATGATATTATTGCAGAACCTGAAGAAAAAATCGATGTCATCGAAGAACTCTTAAAAGAAGAAGAGGAAGATGAAAGCCTCTTAGTTTCAAGACCGCCGGTTGTCTGTGTTATGGGACACGTTGACCATGGTAAAACTTCTTTGCTTGACTGTATCAGAAATACTCATGTTACAGACCGAGAAGCAGGTGGTATCACACAGCATATTGGTGCTTACGTTGTAACAATCAACGGACAGAAGATTACTTTCTTAGACACACCGGGACATGAAGCATTTACCGCAATGCGTATGCGTGGTGCAAATGCAACAGATATTGCAATTCTTGTCGTTGCAGCAGATGATGGTGTTATGCCTCAGACAATTGAAGCAATTAACCATGCAAAAGCCGCTGGAGTAGAAATCATTGTTGCAATCAACAAGATTGATAAACCAAGCGCAAATGTAGAACGTGTAAAACAGGAATTATCCGAGTATGAATTAATTCCGGAAGACTGGGGTGGAAGCACAATCTTTGTTCCGGTTTCCGCACACACAGGAGAAGGAATTGATACCCTCTTAGAGATGATTCTGTTAACAGCAGAAGTAGAAGAATTAAAAGCAAATCCAAAGAGAAGAGCAAGAGGTCTTGTTATTGAAGCCGAACTGGATAAAGGAAAAGGTCCGGTTGCAACAATTTTAGTACAGAAAGGTACTTTAAAAGTTGGTGACTCCATTGCAGCAGGTGCATGCTCCGGTAAAGTACGTGCGATGATGGATGATAAAGGAAAGAGAGTAAAAGAGGCAGGTCCGTCTACACCGGTTGAAATTCTTGGTTTAAGCGATGTTCCAAATGCAGGTGAAATCTTAGTTGCAACAGAAAATGATAAAGAAGCGAAAAGCTTTGCTGCTACCTTCGTTTCTGAAAACAAGAATCGTCTGCTTGAAGAAACAAAAGCAAAAATGTCTCTGGATGATTTATTCTCCCAGATTCAGGCCGGTAACTTAAAAGAATTGCCAATTATTGTAAAAGCCGATGTACAGGGTTCTGTAGAAGCGGTAAAACAGAGTCTTGTTAAACTCTCTAATGAAGAAGTTGTAGTAAAAGTAATCCACGGTGGAGTTGGTGCAATCACAGAATCTGATGTTTCTCTTGCAAGTGCATCAAATGCCATCATTATCGGATTTAATGTACGTCCGGATGCGACTGCAAAAACAATTGCAGACCAGGAGGGCGTAGATGTACGTCTGTATAAAGTTATTTATCAGGCAATCGAAGATGTAGAAGCAGCTATGAAAGGTATGCTTGATCCTGTATACGAAGAAAAAGTAATTGGTCATGCAGAAGTTCGTCAGACATTCAAAGCTTCCGGAGTCGGTACTATCGCAGGTGGTTATGTATTAGACGGTATCTTCCAGAGAAACTGTAAAGTTCGTATTACAAGAGGCGAAGAACAGATTTATGAAGGAAATCTTGCTTCCTTAAAACGTTTCAAAGATGACGTAAAAGAAGTAAAAGCAGGATATGAATGTGGTCTTGTATTTGAGGACTTTAACGATATTCAGGAAGAAGATAAAGTGGAAGCTTATATTATGGTAGAAGTACCAAGATAGGAGAGCTTTATAAATGAGAAAAAACAGTATTAAGAATACAAGGGTAAATGCGGAAGTTCATAAGGAACTTGCACAGATTATCCGTGGGGAAATCAAAGACCCGCGGATTCACCCGATGACCTCTGTTACTTCTGTGGAAGTAGCACCGGATTTAAAAACCTGTAAAGCTTATATTAGTGTTCTGGGTGATGAAGAAGCAAAAAAGAATACGATTGCAGGGTTAAGAAGTGCAGAGGGTTATATCAGAAGACAGCTTGCTAAGACTGTAAACTTAAGAAATACACCGGAAATCCGATTTATCCTGGATGAATCAATCGAATATGGAGTTTCTATGTCAAAATTAATTGATGAAGTAACACATAAAGATGCAGCTGGGGAGGTGCAGGAAGATGGAGAAATTAGCGAGTAAATTAGCAGGTATTAAAACAGTTGCCATTGCCGGACATGTACGTCCGGATGGCGATTGTGTTGGTTCTTGTATGGGAATATACCTGTATTTAAAAGAAAATGAACCGGATATCAAATGTGATGTTTATTTGGAAACAGTAAAAGAAGGATTTTCTTATATCAAAAATCTGGAAGAAGCAAAACAGGAATATGATTCACAGGCGGAATATGACCTGTTGATTCTTTTAGATGTCAGTTCACCGGACAGAATTGGAGTTGCAGGAGAAGCGCTGAAAACAGCAAAGAAGACGATCTGTCTGGATCATCATATCAGTAATCACGGGTTTGCAGATGAAAATCTGATTGAACCTGAAATGAGTTCTGCATCAGAACTGTTGTTTCACCTTTTAGAAGAAGAAAAAATCACAAAAGATGTGGCAGAAGCAATTTATACCGGAATTGCAAGCGATACCGGTGTGTTTAAATATTCCTGTACTTCACCGGAAACCATGCGGGTTATGGCAAAGCTGATGGAAAAAGGAATTGATTTTTCCAGTATCATTGACCAGTCTTTCTATGAAAAAAGCTATGTGCAGAATCAGATTCTGGGAAGATGCCTGATGGAAAGCATTCAGGTGTTAGATAAAAAATGCATCATTGGTTGTCTTAGAAAAAGAGATTTGGATTTTTACGGAGTAGGACCAAAAGAGTTAGATGGCATTGTAGAACAGCTTCGTCTGACCCGTGGAGTGGAAGTGGCTGTGTTTATTTATGAAATAAAGACACAGGAATTTAAAGTAAGTCTTCGTTCCAAATCAAAAGTAGATGTAAATAAAATAGCATCTTATTTCTCAGGAGGCGGTCATGTACGTGCAGCCGGATGCACGATGCAGGGGTCTATTTACGATGTTATGAATAATCTGCTAAAACAGATTGAAAAAGAAATAAAGGAAAAAATGCAGTGATTAACGGAGTAATTAATGTATACAAAGAAAAGGGTTATACTTCTCATGATGTAGTGGCAAAGCTTCGTGGAATTTTAAGACAGAAAAAAATCGGTCATACAGGAACACTTGACCCTGAAGCAGAAGGCGTGCTTCCGGTCTGCCTTGGAAAAGCGACAAAGCTTTGCGAATTGCTGACAGATAAAACAAAGACTTATGAGGCAGTTCTTCGGTTGGGAATTGTAACAGATACACAGGATATGACTGGTAAAGTGTTAGAAGAACATCCGGTAAGTGTGACAGACGAAGAGGTGGAGCGTACAATTTTAAGTTTCTTAGGAGATCAGGAGCAGATTCCTCCGATGTATTCTGCTTTGAAAGTAAACGGACGCAAACTTTATGAACTTGCAAGAGAGGGAAAAGAAGTTGAGCGAAAACCAAGAAAAGTAACTCTTTATGAAATCAAGATTTTAGAAATGAATCTGCCATTGGTACGTTTTTCAGTAACGTGTTCAAAGGGAACTTACATACGAACCTTATGCCATGATATCGGTGCGAAACTGGGCTGTGGAGGTTGTATGGAATCTCTTCTGCGTACGCAGGTAGAACGTTTTATGTTAAAAGACAGCATGAAACTTTCTGCGATTGAGGCTGCAGTAAAAGCGGGGACATTTGATACTCATCTTGTAACAATAGAAGAAATGTTTTCTCATTATGAAGAGGTTGTAGTGCCGAAAGAAATGGATAAACTGCTTCATAATGGAAATAAAGTACCGGCAATAACACATCAGAACCTGCCGGATAAAACGAGAGTGCGCATGTATGACAGCAACAGACATTTTATCGGTATTTATGAGTATCAGAAAAGACGGGAATGTTTTGGAGTGCACACCATCTTTTTTACACCGCAGGATTTTTAGAAGCAGAAAGAGGAGACATTATGATTTACACAAACGAAGTGCCTGTACTGAAAGCGCAAGAGAGAAGTGCTGTGACACTTGGAAAATTTGACGGATTGCACAGAGGGCATCAGAAACTGATTGCGTGCATGAAACAAAAGAAAAAAGAAAACTGTACAACGGTCGTATTTACCTTTGATGTTTCTCCTCTTGTGAAGCTGTATCATAAACCGGCAAAGACTCTTTTAACCAATGAGGAAAGACAGGAACTGGCAGAGAATCTGGGAGTGGATGTTTTGATTGCGTGTCCGTTTACGGATGCTGTGATGAATATGGAAGCAGAAGAATTTGTAAAAGAATTTCTGGTGAAACGTCTGCATGTATCTTATCTGGCGGTTGGACCGGATTTTCGATTTGGTCACGAAAGAAAAGGAAACCCTGAGTTATTAAAACAGATGGGAACACAGTATGATTTTACGGTGGAAGTCGTAGAAAAACTGACAGACGGGACAAGAGAAATCAGTAGTACTTATGTGAGGGAAGAGCTGGAAGAGGGACACATCGAAAAAGTAAATGCTCTTTTGGGATATCAGTATTTTACCAGGGGAGAGATCGTGCATGGAAGACAGCTTGGAAGAACGATTGGAGTACCGACTGCGAATCTGATTCCGCCAGTCAGCAAAAAATTTCCGCCAAACGGAGTTTATCTGACTCGTTCTAAAATTGGAGAAAAAGAGTACGATGGAATCTCCAATGTAGGTTATAAACCAACGGTAAAAGAAAACTTTCTGGGTGTGGAAACATATTTGTTTAATTGTAATGAAGATTTATATGGACAGGAAGCAGAAGTAAGATTTTATCATTATCTGCGTCCGGAACGTAAATTTGCATCCCTTCTGGAATTAAAGGGACAGCTTGATATTGATATGGCAAAAGGAAGACAATTTTTTGCAGATTTACATGAAAAATTGTAACACAATAGGACTTTACAAGTGAAATATCTTGTGCTATACTGAGCAAGTATGAGTTCAGCCGTAGTTCAGAAACCGGACACTCCGACCGTTTCTTAATTACAGGCGATTAAAAAGATGAATGGAGGAAATTAAAATGATTTCAAAAGAAAAGAAACAGGCTATTATGGCAGAATTCGCAAGAACACCAGGTGATACAGGTTCACCGGAAGTACAGGTTGCAGTTTTAACAGCAAGAATTGAAGAGCTGACAGAGCATTTAAAGAGCAACCATAAAGACCATCATTCCAGAAGAGGTCTGTTAAAAATGGTAGGTCAGAGACGTGGTCTTCTTGATTATCTGAAGAAAACTGATATCGAAAGATACCGTGCTTTAATTGAAAAATTAGGTCTGAGAAAATAATCAGTAACAACCAGGGGCGGAATTTTTCCGCCCTGTTTTAGCAAAGGCGGCAAAACTGGAGCCGAGACCACTGAAAAGAACAGTTTAAGAAAAGTAAAGTGTTATAAGTGTAAAAATAAAACTGTTTTTTTCAGTTGTTTCGGACAGAAGCTGCCAGATTAGTTTAGAAAAGGAGATAAGAGATGTCCAAAGAGTACAAATGTTTTTCAATGGAACTTGCAGGCAGAACATTGACAGTTGATATCAACCGTGTAGCAAAGCAGGCAAATGGTGCTGCATTTATTCATTACGGAGACACCACGTTACTGTGTACAGCAACTGCCTCTGAAAAACCAAGAGAAGGAATTGATTTCTTCCCTCTGAGTGTAGAATATGAAGAAAAATTATATGCAGTTGGAAAAATCCCGGGAGGATTCAATAAGAGAGAAGGGAAAGCAAGTGAGCATGCGATTTTAACTTCTCGTGTTATTGACCGTCCAATGCGTCCACTGTTCCCAAAAGATTATAGAAATGATGTAACATTAAATAACATGGTTATGTCAGTAGACCCGGAATGTAATCCGGAAGTTGTTGCGATGTTAGGCTCTTCTATTGCGACATGTGTATCTGATATTCCGTTTGATGGTCCATGTGCGGCGACACAGATTGGTATGATTAACGGGGAATTTATTGTAAACCCGACACTGGCTCAGAAAACAATTTCTGATTTACAGTTAACGGTTGCCTCCACAAGAGACAAAGTAATCATGATTGAAGCGGGAGCAAATGAAGTTCCGGAAGCAAAAATGATTGATGCAATCTTTAAAGCACATGAGGTAAACCAGGAAATCATTGCTTTTATTGATACAATCGTTGCTGAATGTGGAAAAGAAAAGCATGCTTATGAAAGCTGCGCTGTTCCGGAAGAACTGTTTACAGCAATCAAAGAGATTGTACCTCCTGCAGAAATGGAAGAGGCTGTATTCTCTGATGACAAACAGACAAGAGAAGAAAATATCCGTGTTATCACAGAAAAATTAGAAGAAGCATTTGCAGAAAATGAAGAATGGCTGGCTGTACTTTCTGAAGCTGTATATCAGTATCAGAAAAAAACGGTTCGTAAGATGATTTTAAAAGACCATAAACGTCCAGACGGTCGTGCAATCACACAGATTCGTCCACTGGCAGCAGAAACAGATTTAGTTCCGCGTGTACATGGTTCTGCAATGTTTACACGTGGACAGACACAGATTTGTACGATTACGACACTGGCTCCGCTTTCTGAAGCACAGAGACTGGATGGACTGGATGAATTTGAGACATCCAAACGTTACATGCATCATTATAACTTCCCGTCCTACTCTGTAGGTGAAACAAAACCGTCAAGAGGTCCGGGACGTCGAGAGATCGGTCATGGAGCATTAGCAGAAAGAGCCTTAGTTCCGGTTCTTCCGGCACCGGAAGAGTTCCCTTATGCAATTCGTACTGTATCTGAAACATTTGAGTCAAATGGTTCTACTTCACAGGCAAGTATCTGTGCATCTACGATGTCTTTGATGTCAGCAGGTGTGCCGATTAAGAAACCGGTAGCAGGTATTTCCTGTGGTTTGGTAACCGGTGAAACAGACGATGATTATATTGTTTTAACAGATATTCAGGGTCTGGAAGATTTCTTTGGAGATATGGATTTCAAGGTTGCAGGTACACATGATGGTATTACTGCAATTCAGATGGATATTAAAATTCATGGATTGACAAGACCGATTATTGAAGAAGCAATCGCAAAAACAAAAGAAGCAAGAGAATACATTCTGACAGAAGTAATGGAAAAATGTATTGCAGAGCCGAGAAAAGAAGTAAGTAAATATGCACCGAAAATTGTTCAGATTCAGATTGACCCGGATAAGATCGGTGATGTAGTTGGACAGCGTGGAAAAACAATCAATGCGATTATTGATGAAACTGGTGTGAAAATTGATATTGATGAGACTGGTGCAGTTTCTGTATGCGGTACAGAAAAAGAAATGATGGATAAAGCACTTAATTACATCAAGATTATTACAACAGATTTCAAAGAAGGTCAGATTTTTACTGGTAAAGTGGTGAGCATAAAAGACTTTGGTGCATTCGTTGAGTTTGCCCCTGGAAAAGAGGGCATGGTTCATATTTCAAAAATTGCAAAAGAAAGAATTAACCGTGTAGAAGATGTGCTGACTCTGGGTGATGAAGTGAAAGTAATCTGTCTTGGAAAAGATAAGATGGGACGAATCAGCTTCAGTATTAAGGACGTTCCGGAAGAAGCATAAGAAATTTAAGTCAGGACTAAGTAACATAGAGAGGGAGAACATGGCGATAAGCGGTTCTCCCTTTTTAAACGTACGCTTCAAAAATTTGGGCATACCTGACAAAAAATCTTCTCACAAAATCAAGCACAGAAAGATTCCGAAAGTACATTAAATTTACGGGAGGCAGAAAAATGCGTTATCATAATATCACAAAAGATGATATGTTAAATGGAGACGGACTTCGGGTAGTTTTATGGGTATCCGGATGTTCTCATTGTTGCAAAGAGTGTCAGAATCCTGTGACCTGGGATCCGAACAGTGGAATTTTATTTGATGAGTCTGCGAAGCAGGAGATTTTTGAACAACTGGAAAAAGCCTATATTTCCGGAATTACATTTTCCGGTGGAGATCCGCTTTATGTACAAAATATATCTGAGGTAACAAAACTTGCAAAAGAAATCAAAGAAAAGTATCCGTCCAAGACAATCTGGTTGTATACAGGTGCATTATGGGAGTCTTTGCAAGGCGAAGAAATCTTAAATTATCTGGATGTACTGGTAGACGGAGAATTTATGATAGAGAAGAAAAATGTGGCACTCAAATGGAAAGGAAGTTCTAATCAGAGAGTGATTGATGTACAAAAATCATTGAAAGAAAAGCAGATTATTCTGCATGCGGAGGGATAAATCGTTATGAAACGAATTGCAAAATTTATGAAAGTCAGTAAAGAACAGTTTGCGGAGGGATGGCAGGATACCTTTGGTGAGATTTCCGGTGAAGAATTAGAACGTATCTATGAATCTGTTAAGCTCCCAAAGCGTGCGACTTCAGGAAGCGCCGGATATGATTTCTTCAGCCCGCTTACTTTTGAGTTAAAACCACAGGAGACGATTAAGATTCCAACCGGAATCCGTGTACAGATGGAAGAAGGCTGGGTTTTAAAAGTTTACCCGAGAAGCGGTCTGGGATTTAAATATCGTTTACAGTTAAATAATACGGTAGGAATTATTGACAGCGATTATTTTTATTCGGATAATGAGGGTCATATGTTTATTAAAATTACAAATGATTCCAACGAAGGCAAAGTAATCAATGTGGAAGCCGGAACTGGATTTGCACAGGGCATTTTCGTGGAATATGGAATCACAGTGGATGATGATGTAGTGGAAATCAGAAATGGTGGATTTGGAAGTACAACAAATAAATGCGACAGTAAATAGCAGTAATAAATTGTAACAAGTTAAGAAAAAAGGAAATTATGCTTGGGTAGTGAAAGAAGTAAAAAACAAACCTTGCATTTCCTTTTTTTTTATGATAATATACTTTGAGAATCAAACTATTTGAGAAGAAAAGGAAAATGGCGGAGGAAAATAAGATGATTGTAGAGCCAAAGGTAAGAGAGTTTATTTGTACAACCGCACATCCGACAGGATGTTATGAGAACGTAAAACGACAGATTGCTTATGTAAAAGATAAAGGAACGATAGAAGGACCAAAGAGAGTATTAGTAATTGGAGCATCGACCGGATATGGTCTTGCAAGCCGTATTACAGCTGCATTTGCATGTCAGGCTTCCACAATTGGAGTCATGTTTGAAAAGCCATCAAATGGAAAACGTACGGCAACTCCGGGATGGTATAATACCGTTGCATTTGAAAAAGAAGCCGAAAAAAATGGACTTTATGCAAAATCAATAAATGGAGATGCGTTTTCTTTAGAAGTAAAAGAAAAAGTCGTTGAAATGATTAAAGAAGATTTAGGACAGGTTGATATGGTAATCTACAGTCTGGCAGCACCTAGAAGAACAACTGCAGATGGAACGGTATGGGCTTCTTCCTTAAAGACGACCGGCGAAGCATTTACAGAAAAAAGTCTGGATTTAAGAAATAATACAATTGTGACAAAGACCGTAGAACCTGCGAAAGATGGGGAATTAGAAGGTACAATTAAAGTAATGGGCGGAGAAGACTGGATGGATTGGATGGACACACTTCACGGCGCAGGTGTGCTTTCTGAAAATGCCGTAACAGTAGCTTACTCTTATATTGGACCGAAACTGACTTATCCAATTTATTATGATGGAACAATTGGTCAGGCAAAACGTCATCTGACAAAGACAGCAGAAAAAATCAATGAGAAATATTCAGATATTAAGGCTTATATTTCTGTCAATAAAGCACTGGTAACACAAGCGAGTGCAGCAATTCCGATTGTACCGCTGTATTTTGCAATTCTCTATAAAGTGATGAAAGTACAGGGAACGCATGAGGGATGCATTGAACAGATTTCAAGATTGTTTCATGAAAAATTATTTGTAGAAAAACCGGTAACAGATGAACAGGGAAGAATCCGTATGGATGACTGGGAGCTTTCCGATGAAGTTCAGGATAAAGTAATGGAGTGCTGGAAGAACGTTACAACAGAAAATGTAGCAGAACTTTCAGATATTGATGGATATTGGCAGGATTTTTATCAGATGTTTGGATTTCATCTTGATGGTGTGGACTATGCAAAGGATGTAGACTTAGAAGTTGCAATTCCGAGTTTAGAAAAATAAAAAAATAAGATAAGAAAAGGAACGCATGTTGTCAGTTAAAATGCAGCATGCGTTCTTTTTCGGATTCAATATAGTTTTGTTTAAATATCTAAAATGCGTCGTAAATTATTACCCATCACATCACTCCATTCTTCTTTGGAAAGACAGGCATCGTTTCTTATCTGGTTGACGAACATGGAAAAATCCATTTCTCTGTTTTTAGACGGATATAAAAGCAGTGGAAAATCACTTCCGTAAAGCAGTCGCTTGCTTCCAATCAAACCAATAACAGCACGAAAACTGCTGATGTGATAAAGCAGTGGATTTGCGGCTGTATCGTAATAGACATTTTTGAACTTTCCATGATAACGTGGATTTAATTCATAAAAAGGAAGTCCACCACCCATGTGAGCTAAAATAAATGTAACATCTGGATATTTTAAAATTAAGCCAGGAAGCGGCGCAAGGGAGGTCATGTCTTTTCCCGGATAAGGATGACCGACCGGCTCTCCGCAGTGGATATTGATTGGCAGATGATAGGCATTTGCGCATTCTACGACTTCGATAAAATCAGGGTCATTAAAATCATAGCCGTTTCCGCCGGGACCAAGTTCTCCGATTCCTGAGAAGCCGAGTTTGGCACAGCGTTCGATTTCTGCAATGGCTTCTTTTTTGAATTTTGGATTAATTGAGATGAAGCCTTTTAAGCGTTCGGGATGATTTTTCATGCTTTCTGCCATATAGTCATTATGCATACGCATCAGTCCTGCATCGTTCCAGTACCAGCCCTGCATGACTAAACCATGAATCCCGGCTTGTGTGGCACAGTCAAGCGCTTCTTCGGCATTGGCCCAGGCTTCTTCTGTTCCTTTGTGGTTTTCCGGCTTCTTGGTCAGAACACCAAACCATGAGTCGCGGGCAGCATAAGTTTCCCAGTTATTATAAATTTCCGGTGGAAATAAATGAACATGACTGTCCCAGATTTGTAATTGTTCCAAAGTATTCCCTCCTTAATAATATATGATTAATTATGTATAAATATAGACAAAAGTGTTTATTGCACATTGGCTAACCAATATATTTTTGAATACTTCCAGATTAATTTACACTTTTTTGCATTAACTTTTTTACAATGTTTTGTAGAAC
>ERZ812616.165-NODE-165-length-99216-cov-20.012132_pt1 | contig 99216 bp, 75 predicted proteins | sample MGYA00376249_ERZ812616 | MGnify/ENA primary metagenome ERZ812616 (study PRJEB26924, sample SAMEA4378265) | human gut metagenome | biome: human gut; feature: human-associated habitat; material: faeces | place: China | collected 2013 ...
TGGGGCATACGGGCGATGGCTGGATGTCCAGCAGGCCATCCGGGAGGCACAGTGCAGAACAAAGGCGGATTGAGAGCATGTTCTGCCATTGTTTTCCGAGTGCCCGATAGTGAACGTATAACTCTCACTTTTAAGCAATCCTCAAACGCTCTAAGCCCATATTTGCGCGCCTCTAAAACAGCTTTTTACGCTTAAAAAGTAAGACGAAAGAACAGTAAAAGCCGCGTTGAAACTTTGGAGTGATATCCCAATATACATATCGTCGGCGTGGGCGTCTGGTTACCCTCTATACATGTCATTCCGCTTGTCAGCATACTCATATATGCTTTAGCAAAGAGGCCAAAGAATCCAGTTGATTTGATATATGTTTGTATATGTAAGAAAAAATCACTTTGTATCTCAATAGTCTGCTCCAGCGACGATTGTTTCTCCCGAATAATTTCCAATTTCCCCTTGCATTCCGCACCACTCGCAGGTAAAGACGTTGCTTCTCATAATGGTACAGCTCAAATGTCCGCAAGGGCACAATGTCAGGCCATGCCCGCCGCAGTATGGACATCCAGGGTAATCGTCAGAGAATGAAATGTCGCCCTTTACTTGGATTTTATCGTAACCCTCGCGTTTTGCAGACGAGTCTTTGATCGGGAATGCCCATGTTGTGAGCCATCGATCCGTCCCGGTCTTTTCCATACGTATTCCATAGCTCTTATGACTCTCGCCGCATTTTGCGATAAGCACAACGGCCTCTTTGAACTCACTCACTGGCAGTAGCCTCACTTTCCGGCGCACCATCGTCCATAAAATAAGCAATCAAGACGGTAATATCATCGCCGCATCCCATGGAGCTTGTTTCGTCAAGCCACGCTTTTAGGTTCGCCGCAACTGCGCCTGCTCCGTATTGTTCAATCATGCCAAAATAATCTAAGCAAGTTTTCTGGAAGTCATCAACGCTCTTGTAACTGTTGGCAAAGCCGTCCGTGGAAAGCATCAGCATATACGGAAAGCCACTGTCTGCGGTCCTGCGCCGAACTACGGACACGGCTCTTTTCCACGAGTCGATTTTACTGAGCGAGTGAGTTTCCACGCCGAGGATTTTTTCACCCTCTAACAAATGATTGAGACCATTCCGACTAACGATGCTGATATCTCCGTCGCCGAGTTGAAATGCAAAAATAAAAATCGGTGTAATCATCATCCCGACGAGTGTAGAGCCATACTGCTTATAGATTTCGGCTTTGTTTTTTTCGCCGGTTTCGGTAAGAGGGACTTCACGCTTTTGCTTCGTGTGTACTTTCAAGACGCGCCGTTTCCACTCAGCGTCAATCTCCTGCGCAACCTTTGTGTCACCTTCACGGTTCAAGTAGGTCAGCAGCATTTCGAGATTTTCTGCATAATTCGCATAAAACTCACCCATAACCTTGCAGAAAACATTGACTGCGATACTGGAACCGGATTTACTATGTGGACAAGCCTTGCTGCCATGCCCATCTGCGATTGCCATGATAACTGTTCCGTCATCATATTCAAGCTTCTTGAAGGTATCCTGACACTCCATATTTACTCGCTTATGAGAAGCCCCCTGAACACTTTCTCCGAATACTATTTGTTTCATGATGCGTTCATCCTCTCTTGGAGAAAGTTCCAATCACCAAACATCATTTGCTCCAACTGAGCCTGGATCGGGAATGTTGTTCATATCCAGCACCAGCGGCGCATTGGTCGCATTAGGCGCATCATTTGCCTCTGGAAGCTCATCCATATCTTTCGGCCTGCTTGCCGGAGCGGACACCAGAGAAGCTGCAGTAGAGGCCCACTTGATCATCTTTACAAGCGCCTGCGGGTTGTTTGCCTGCAAGACCAGTTCGCTGTTGCCGGTAAACTGCTGCAGAACGTCATCATCCGCATCCTGACCGATGGAAATTGCAATTCGGACTGCTTTTTTACCCCAGGGCAGATGCAGCAGCCTGTCCAGAGCGCTCTTATAATCGTCTGTCGGCTGGCCATCCGAAAGCAGCACGATAACGGGTGGAAGCGCACGGTCGCTCATCGGCGGAATTGTGAGCTGTGCTGCCAACATTTCAAACGCCTTGCCAAGATCGGTGACGCCGCCAGCGTCCAAATCATCCCAAGCGAAGTCTTCAACGTTTACAGGGGTTGGCGTAACCCAAGTTGCGCCTGTCGAAAATTTCAGCGTTCTCACGAGAAGCTGTGCGTTAGGATTATCCTTTGCAGCGTCGACCATTTCCGGGATTGTGGACTGGATTGCATGATTGACCGTCCCAATTTTTTCGCCGTACATGGATCCAGAGCAGTCAACCACCCAAAAAAAGTGAAGCGGCCTGCTTGCCAACTCACCGCCGGGACGTTTCAATGCTTCTGCCATTTTGATTTCCTCCCTATGTAATTTCACGTGTTTATTTGAACTCTCCGGTCATCTGGCCGAAGTCAATACGAACATCCTTTGCGATTGCGGCGCTCTTACCGATTGCAACGGGAACCTGTGTTCCGTCTGGTTTAATATACGTCCAATTTTCTGTGCTCTCATTGCGGATACCCCAAAGATTCGGGTTCTTCGGATTCTGAACAACAGAGCCAACCACACTGTTCATATCAAAATTGCCATAGATATGATGGGCAAAGAGCTTCGTACCTTTTTGAAGCAGAACGCGGCTTTTACCAGCGGCCAGCGTTACGGGCATGGGTACCGTACCTTTGCAGTTCCAGCAAGCCTGTGCCACACCATTATCCTGCTTCTGCGCATCGAAGAAGACTTCCGCGCCGCACTTAGGACAGAGGACAATGCCCGAGAGAAGATTTGCGAATGCTTCAAGCCATTCTTTTTCCGTCACGCGCTTATTGGGCAAAGTCAGACCAACCGTAAAAGATTTCGTGAACAGGTCGCGAATGGTCTGCGGATACAGTTCCCAATAGATAATGACGTTGTCCTGATACCCTTTGACCGGGCGGTTGCTTTTATCGTTCGGGTCATAGATGAAGATTGGATTCCGACCGTAGAGCTTATTCATAGCATGTATGTCCATGCACTTGATCTCAGCTTCCAGCTTTCCTTCCAGCGGATGCCCCATCATAAACATATAGAACAATAGAACTGCCAGCGAATACAGGTCCGTGTTCCGGGAGGGACTGGCCCTGCCCATGACGATTTCCGGCGCCATGAAGCGCGGTGTTCCGTACACAGAGCTGTTGTCAATTCCGTTGGCGGAGACATTGTCGTTGTCGCAGATCAGCACCTCGCCGGTATCCGGATCAAAAAACATATTTCCAAACGAAATATCCCGGTAGCTGTATCCCATTGCATGCAGCTTTTGATAGCTGCTTGTCAGGTTATAGGCGGCTTTACAGAGCGTTTGAAATGACGGCTCCGCACGTCGCTTCATCATATCCACGATGCTCTTGAATTTCTTCGGCCGCAGCGGCATGATGTAACCAAAGGATTCCCCATATCCTTTAAAAATCAAGTCCAACGGCCAGAGGAACGAAGCATCCGGCGCGCCTCTGGTGATTAAATTGTCCAGGATCTCTTTTTGCGATTTTGTCGCCATGTGTTTGAAATACCACTTGAGCGCATAGTGCTTTCCACCGCACTCCACGTCGTAGACTTCGCCTTGCCCGCCTGCGCCAAGTAAGGAAATCACTTTGTATTTGTTGGAGCTTTCCGCTGTCAGGAAAGTTCCTGTTTTTAACTGCCCGTCCACATTCATCCCTCCTATTGTATCAGCTGCAAAACAGCTTGCGTTACATTGCCGTCGGGGACAAAAATTTTGTAATGCATCTTGCTCGTCTGAAGCTCCACGCAATTGCTGTAAGGAGTAATTGCAACGAGATCATCCGCTTTCACATCGAACCCCTCCTGATCGCCTTGAAAGATGATTCTGCGGTTGGTAATATACAGGATTCCACGCAGAGTTTGATAGGTGACGTTATCCACCTGATCGGTTCTCCCTCGGCCGAAGTTGACACGCGTCCCTTTGAAAAGTCCGGGTGCGGAATAGCCTGAGTTCCGCCGCACATACCGCTTGCGGACCGTCTTCTTTTCATAGATTGCCTTGTCGATGTAATGACACTGTTCACCGGATTTCAAGAAAATCTTATTCGTGTTCAAAATTGGCAACCGTCCACGCAAAATTTCCTGAACAGCCGCCGCCGGCAGGATACTCTGTATCATCGGCATTTTCGGTTGAGGTTTGAATAAGTCAAGCAATCCCATAGGCACACCTCAGTAAATGATCTGGAACGTAATATTATGGCTTCTTGCATATCTTTCCGCTTCAGAAAGGCGGTGGCAAAGCAGCGTAAACTTCGGATGTGTTCCACCAAAAGCATTTTCGCCAATGGAACGCACCGACTCAGGAATCACAATGGATTGCAGGCTGCTGCAATTTTCAAACGCACCGGTACCGATACGGTCTGCCGTTTCCGGCAGCTTGATCTCACTCAGGCTGCCGCAGCCGCTGAACATCCTGTCCGGAATGGAAATGATATTATCCGGCACAGCCACATGGTCCAGCCGTTTGCAGTCTGCATAGACGCCCTCACCGACCCAATACACAGAGTGCGGAATCATAATTGTTTTGAGGCCGGAGCCGGAAAATGCATATTTGCCAAGCTGCTCCACCCCTTGCGGCAGCACTGCCGTAATCAGTTCCGGGCAGGAACGAAACGCATCATTCCCAATTTCCTTGAGCGTGTTTGGAAAAATCACCTGCTTTAGCCCGGAGCAGCCGTCAAACGCGCTCTCGCCGATAATCTCGATGCCATCCGTCATCACCGCTTCACACACTTCACACCCTGCAAAGGAATGTGGCATGATCTGCTTTACGGTTTGATTGTTGTATCGGCTTGAAAAAATAATGGTTTTCTTGTTCTGCCCGGAAAAACCGGTGACACCGTATCCACCGTCGATTTTTGTATAGCGGAAAAGATCACCGTACTGCCTGCCTTCGTCCGGATGGCTGTTTTCCCTGATTGCCGGAGGCGCGCCGCCTTTTGCACGGCTGATTTGAATATCACAGGGCTTATGCAGCAGCCTTTGCCCGTAGCAGACGCACCAGACAGAAACCGCCCAATCCGCATTCAGCCGGCTGACGCCATATTCATCTACCAGACGTTTTACAAACCGGAACGCAAAGGCATTGTTGATATGCGCGGCATCCGCAATTTCACCGGCAATGCCAAGCGCATACGTTGTATTTATGAGGTTGATCTGCATCTGCTGCCCAGGAAAGAGGTCTTTCATCAAGCCGGCAAAAACCTTTGTATCCGCGACCGCCTCCGGGTAATCACGAAGCATTTTTGAAAAATCATCTTCAAACATATTGCCGCCTCCCTAGTCTACGCCGAGAGCCTTGAACACCGCTTCCTGCGGGGTGGAATAAAAAATCAGGCTGAACGCGCCGACCAGCTCGGAGGGAACGCTGCCGATGTCGGCGGCGGAGGTGATCGGCAGCAGAACCTTCTTCGCGCCGCTGTCAAGGCATACCTGAAGCACGTTGGCGAGGTCTTCGACTTTCAGGATCGTACCGCTGATGCTGATGTCCCCCAGGACCGCCAAACCGGTCACAACCGGACGGGCAAGTGCAACGGAACAAATTGCGATGACGGTTGGAAGCGCAAGGTGCTTTGTGATACCGATGCCGTTCAGGTCCTGGTAGTTGATGATATAGTCCTTGTTCGCCGTGCTGATATTCCCGCTGATGGCGTTGGCATTGGCCTTGAGATAATTGAACGCCGTATTGGTTGCTTCCTTTGCCTCCCGGTCTGTGCCAAGCCCTGTGCGCTCCAGCTTGCCGTTGCCGGGCAGCATTTGCGTTTCCAGGCGATAGATACCGATCATGCCGCTCTTACCACGGGAAATCGTATAGATATGGCCGGGCTTGCACATGCCGTCCGGAATCAGTTTGCCGCCGCCTTGTTCCGGAACGGAAACAAAGGTCTCTTCAAAGCTGTCGTTGTCGATAAACGAGAAATTCACGTCGTAGAACTCCATGCCGCCGATTTTCTTGAGCTGTTCTTTGACGCGGCGGCGCATTTCCAGCGCAAAGGTGAGCACTTCGCGGACTTCTTCCTTGCCAAAATCTCCGTCCGGATAGAGCAGCTTCAGCATGCCGGAAACCATCTTGCGCACGGCGATCGTATCGCGCTGGTTGAGGTTGCCGCCGAGTTTGAAATACTTGTCCAGCGCATCACCGAATGATTCTTTACGAAGCTCCCGCAAAAATTCTGAGAGATAATCGGTAATGAAGCCATAGTCGTTGGTGAAGCTGTTCGGACGGAACTTCGGGATTTCCCACCCGGGAAGGTAGCAGTGAATACGGTCAAGAAACGCCGTATCGTAGGCCATTGCATCCGGGAATGGTTCAAACAGGTGCGAGGTCTTGAGCAGAACGGAAACATCCTGGTTGATATTGCCGACGAAGACCATCGAGGCAGACGCCGACTTTTCTTCCTTGCCGCGGGCAAAGGAGCCGGACGCCATGTAGTCCTTCATGATCTGCACGCCGTCCTTGTCCTTGAAGTTGATGCCGGCAATTTCGTCGAACGCCACACAGTCCCACATACCAACAAGCCCTACCGTCTTTGTACCGATGTTGTAGAACAGGTTGGCAACGGAGGTTTGGCCGCCGGAAACAAGAATGCTGTTTGGTGAAATTTCCTTGTAGATATGAGATTTACCGGTGCTGCGCGGCCCAAGCTCGCAGTAGTTGAAATTGTTTTCCACCAGAGGGATCATACGCGCCAGCAGCAGCCACTTCACACGCTCCGAAAAATTGTCCGGCTCCATGCCGGTGGAGCGCAGCATAATCGAAAGCCATTCTTCCCTGGTAAAGGCTTTGCGCCCGTTTTTTACTTCTTCCATGTCGATGTGCGGCATCTGAATCGGCGTGAGCTTGCGAATGCGGATCGGGCTGACCTTCTTGTCCTCCTCCATGAACTCATAGTCCAGCTGGACAATACACCAGATACCGCCGCAAAGCAGACGGTCGTACCTGGAAGCATATTCCGGCAGAATCGGGATATTCTTGATGCCAAGATTGGAAAACTCCGCCTCATAACGGTCTTCCCGGATATTCAGCTTGACGGTCAGTTTATCAATCACCGTATAACCGCCGCGCTCGCGCAGGATGGAGAGGATCTTCTGCGCCTCGTCCGGACGGACAAAGTTATCCGCCAGAATCTTCTTGACGTTGCGGATCCCCTCGTCGATCACATTTGGATCGTCCGAGCTGCAATATTGCCCAAGCAGGAATTCCAGAACGTAAATGGGTACATTCGCGCCCTCTTTGATCGACTTGGTAAGGTCCTTACGGACGATTTTGCCGTCGAAACAGGCGCGGAGCTTGCGGTCGAGTGTTTCGCCGGGGCTTTCTTCGAGAGGGTGGTCCTCCGGAATTTCGTGCTGCTCCATCTGTTCAAATTCATCCATCGCTTTTCATCCTCCCATCTTAGAATCCAAAACCGAAATCATCCGCGAAAGCGATGTCCATGATGATTTCCTGCCGCAAGGCCTCAAGACCGTTTTTGTCGTCGAAGGCAACGAGGTAATATTTCCGGCCTTTATCGTACTTTTTGTTCTTGAACGAGAACCGCAGCCGGAAAACGCGCTTTGCGGTGTCCGTATCCTTTTTGTCGGCAAGGTAGATGTTCTCGTTGGAGATCTTCTCGTTATCATCCGAGATGAAACAGAGCCGGTAGGCTGTTTCCTTCACCACATCGCTGACCGGTTCGGTCTGTACGAAATCGAGCGTGGTGATCAGATTTGTAATTTTGGTGGTCAGGCTGACAAGCGCGATCTGCGCAACCGACGTGTCCCGGCGTCCTTTTTCCGTTTTTACGTCGAGCAGCGGGATAATCAGCTCCTGCGGGGAGCTGCCGCCATGAACGTAGTTGAGCCCGGAACCGGCCGCCTTAAAGAGGTCGCTCCCAAGGGGAAAATACACATTTCGGGCATCTTCCGCGTTTGTGACTGCGGCGAGCGGAAGGCTCGCCACCCCGTCCGCCTGAACCGCTTGTGCACTGAGTGCAAACCTGCGTCCGGCGCCCGGGATGCCGCCGATTTTGTCGCTCTCCTGCAGCTTATCGCGCTTGTAAAGAAAACCGTGGTCCGCAGTGATAATGTAGTGAATGGTGTTTGCACTCACCGTCAGGCGCTTGATAAGGGCAAAAATTTCGTCAACCGCTTCCTCACAGGCGGCAAAGACCTCGTTTTCCGTGCTCGCCTTGTCGCCGCGGGCGTCGATTTGGTTGTGGTAAACATACACCACGTCCTGCCCGGTGAATATCTCCCGCAGCTCCGCTACCTTCATGGACCGGATATCGTCAAACCGGAGGCAGCGGCTGTTCGGCTGGGCGGCCTGCAAAACCGCCTCGCGCTGTTTGAGGTCGTCGGTCGGCTTCCCGTCCACCGTCACACGAAGGTCGGGGCAAAGCTCGATTCTTTTGTGGGGCAGCAGCGCCGCCATGCCGAACCGCGTATAAGAAGGCAGAACCGCCTGCATTGCGGAAAGCGTCGCGGTGCATTTCTCGTCCGCCTGAAGCCGTTCAAAAAGCGTTCGTCCAACCTCGTAGCGCAAAGCGTCCGAGATAATAACAACGGTGCGTTCCCGGGCGGTGCGCACACAGCGGGAATAAAAATCAAGCTGGCGCGGCAGGCCGGTTTTGCCGATCGCTTCCGTGAAGCTCCGGTTCCAGCCGACAAGCTGCTTATTAAGATAATCGTTGGTATAAATATTCTCTGTCAAATCCCGCAGCCGCTCGAAATCCGCGCTGTTTTCCAGGCGGTCGAAATAAAGGTAAAAGTACCGGTAGTGGCGGTCAACCGCTTCATCCCGCTCGATGTATTGCCGGACGGCTTCCGCAATACCGGAAACAGGCGTATAGCTTCCGTGCGCCATGATGCCGAACGCGTTTTCAAGAATAAAATACTCGCTGCGGAACTGCCGGCCGAAGTGCAGCCTGCGCCGCAGCGCGCAGATTTCCGGAATGGACTTTCCGTCCAGCCTTGCGTCAAGGTCCTCGCTCTCCAGCCGTCCCCGGAGCCACGCGATCAGCCGCCGGTCAACGCCCGCGAAGGCGCAGCATCCCACCAGCGCTTCCACGGGCAGCCTTGCAAGCTGCCCGGCGGCGCCAAGGGCCTCATAGGCAAGCGCGGAAAGCGCGTCAAAGCGGTCCGCATAAAGATAGCTGTTCATCAGATGGTCCAAAAACGCAACGATGTTGCCGGACTTGCAGGTGACGAACGGCTTCCACGCCCGGGGAAGCTCCGCGGATATGCTGCGGGCGGCATAGGTGGCAAAGCACGCCATCACAAGCTTTTCAAGCGTCGGCTTCGGGTCGCTGTAGCCAAAGGCTTCTTCAACGTGCCGCCAGAACGCGGGGAGCAGGCCGTACTTTTCAAGCTCCGCCAGATATTTGTTGTCTTCAAGCCCATCCTCCGTGAGGATGCAGCGGACGGCCTCCTCAAACGAGGCGGTTTTGCTTTTGCACAGCACGCTCATGAGCGCGGTCTCGATCGTGCTGCGGCTCCACGTTTCCAGCTCCAGCTCGTAAAATCGCTGTGTCCGCTCCCGGCTGGCAAAGAATTTTATGTACTGCTGGATCACGGGCTTATGCTGCTCGCCGATGCCGAGATCAAGGCAGAGCAGCGAGGCGCGGTCTGCAAAAAATTCTTTGGAATACCGTATCGTATCTGCAAGGTGGTTCTCCCGCAGGGCCGGCTTTGCAAAGGGCGCATAAACCAGGTAATTCGTTTCCCGGTCCACACACTCCAGAAAGTATTTCGTGTAAAACTGGTTGTCCGGCGCAAGATGCAGCACTTTGGCGTTTTCCAGCCCCAGCGCATCGACATCGCCGGCGAACTCCGCGCCCGCGTCATACCAGAACACCAGCTTGCGCACGTCCCCGGCAAACTCCGCGTTCAGCTTGTCCGTTATCTGTTTCAAGTTCAGTTCCGCCATAGTAGTACCGCCTTAGAGTTCGATAAAATATTGGGGCGCCGTTTTTATTTGAGCGCCGTTAAAATCGCAAGCTTTTTTCCGTCCGGCCCGGTCTGTACCTTTTCGTAGTTCACCTTCACGCCGTCGTCCAGGTCGATGCCGATGCGGGCGAGGGCCAGGTGGGCGATTTTTGCGTCGTAGTCCCGGGTCTCCTTCAGCTGCTTCGCCAGCTTGTCCTTGCGCTTCTGCGCGGCGGACGCCTCGCGGGCATTCGGGCTGTTGTCGATGACGTCCTGCATGCGGCTTATCTCGCTTTCGTAAACGCGCTGAATGCGGTGCAGGTACTCCACGCGGACGTTGCCCGTGGTGTCGGCGTTCCAGCGGTGCATGTAAACCAGCGCCTTGAAGCCGTTCATTTTTCCGCTGTCGAACATCCAGTAGATGGGGCGCTTCTGATAAGTCTTATTGTGGTCCTTGATGAAATCGTTCAAAAAGTAATTGCGGATGACCTCGCGGCTGGTTGCGCCCTTATTGCCGAGGGCTCCTGCGATAAAGTCCAGATTTTCCTCCAGCGTATCCGCGCCGTACACCACCCGGACGAATTCCACCAGGCGGCCCACGACGTCGTCCGGGAAGTATTCCTCATCGGTGACAGGGATGCAGTTGTCCGCATCGGGGCAGAAGCGGTCAGTGGTCAGTGCGCAGCGGACAGCTTTCCAATCAAGGCGTTCAGCATCTTTCCAACCTCGCTGCACAAGCTCAGCGCCGGACCCGTTTGTGATTGCTGCAAGTATTTCAGGCGAACACAAATCGTAAGCTGTGTTTCCAGCTCCGCCGTCGAGCCCCGTGCAATCGAGAGAAAGTTTACAAATTCCTTCGTAGAGCTTCGCGCTTGTCCCTCTGCGATATTGGAGGGGATCGACACCGCCGCTCTGCGCATCTGGCCGGACAAAGCGTACAACTCTTCCCGCGGCAGCAGCTTTGCCAGCCGATACGTTTCCTCCGTCAACAGCATCGCTTTCTGCCATACCAAGAGCTCTTTGTAACTCTTTACCGACATAATACTCCACGGCCTCCCGCTTATAATACTGGCCACTGACCACTGCCCACTGCTCACTGAAATCGCCGCCCGCGTAGGCAAGGCCCTCCACATCCAGCGAGTAGCGGCCGAACATGCAGCCCACGGCGTAGGAGAGCAGCGAGACGATCTCATCCCGCAGGGTGCGCACATAGGCGCTGCCCTTCATGCTTTCAGGTACGTCGTCTTTGGTGCGGAAAATTCGATGTACGGTAACGTCCTTGTCGGCCACCTCGGGCGTCAGCTCGTCCTGCAGGCCGTAGATGTCGATGAAGATGCGGTTCAGCTCCTCCTCGTTGGCCTTGAGCTGCTGGAAGCGGGCTTCACATTCCGCCTGCCAGGCGGAGAATTTATCGGAGATTAGCGCTGACATACTACCTCATCCCTTTTCTTTCTTCTGCATTTGTGGATAATATTTCTTTCGGAAGGTAAGGACAGCCTTTGCAATTTTGAGAATGTTCAAGGGGAGGCATCTTGCTTACAATATAATTACAAAGTTTTTCCAGCTGATCTACACTAAATGTAAATTTGCAAATGACATCAGAATAATCGTCAAAGGGTTTTGTTACATATTTAGCCTTCAGATAACCCTTTTCGCATTTTGCGCATTCATCCACCTTACGGCAAGTTTCACTTTTTTTACATTTTTTACATTCTTTACAGATTCCCATGATTCCTTGATTTCTTGCATATACCACGATTTCAGAAATTTGTCCTTCAAAACCTTTCACTCTTATATTGAAATGAGCTAACCCGTTACGTAGCTTTTGAATTACATCATCTGTTTTATACTCATTCTCGCAATAATCTACTATTTTTTCTTTATCGAGCCACTCTCTCATTTTTCTTGATTTCAAGTTATAATTAATACGTTTTTCTAACGGGTGCATGACTGCTAAATATAGTGTGTTTAACAACATTGTTACTTCAAAATCCCCGCTATATTGCTGATAATTTTTTATGCTGCGACAAATTGTGCAAATCTTAAAATCTCTATATTCACTCATTCTATAACCTCTGCATCAAAATACAAGGGAAACTATCCCTTTGCTCATATAGCGCTGTTAGTGCTGTCGATTTTAGAGTTGGATTGTGCATATCGCTGTGGTTGTGGTTACTCGAATGAGCAGTTCCTCCCTTTCGATATGTTCAATACTCCCATCTTCAATTGTAAAACAAACCGGCGGATTCCAGATATGATATTGAATATCACCAAAGAAAATATAACTTTTATGATTTAAGGGGTTTTCACGAATTTCTCCTCTTAGCGGTTCTGTCGGGCCAATTTCTTCATTATCGCGTCTCAAACGTATGGTTAAAACAACCTCTCTATTTTGAATAAGATTCCATAATTCGCTGAATGTCATACTGTTTTTTCCTTTCTATAAAACTTAAATAAGTGGATGCCGATTGAAATCCCATGAGGTTTCATAAGCGTCCCAGTCAAGGTGGGAGAACTCTAAACATTTGTCTGACATAATAATGATTTTCTGATTCTGTTCGCTTTTTTTGATAGGGATGCCACATATATCACTGACTACAGTATTCAATGACGGGTTTACTACTCCTATAATGTATTCCGCTACCTTACTATTAAGTATCGCAAGGTACAGTTTAGTATTAACGGTAAAAAAACATGTTGGACCCCCATTTCCAAATAAAACACCTTGTGGAACATAACGTACAGATAACTTATATGACGTTATCATTGTCCATGTAACACCCTCTTTAAAATAATACTTTGGGTCTCTAAGCCGGTGGTTTTTGAAATTTTCATATTCAATTTCGTAGCCACCATTATAAAGGTTAATTACATTTTCTAAATTTCCATACCACTTTCGATATTGTCCTCCTCTTGTGACCGGAAACCATTTCGTTTTATGCGCTATTGATTCGTCTACGTTCGAACAATAACAATCAAACTTTTCAAAATCTATTTCGTGCCATAACCGTATGAACCTCTCATCATCTCCAGACATAACGCCAGAACGAATATCTGCTATATCTTCAAATAAGGTTGTGCAGTTATATATTTTGTAAAACGCCTCACTCACCCAATAAGCGATGGGCGAGCCGGGGATTTTGGAGAAGTTGGCGGCGCTCACCTGCGCAAAACGGTTGCCCTGCACCGGGAACTCTTTTGGCTCGGCATTTTCAATGTCCTGTAGCTTAATATGGTTATAGGTGCCCTTGTAGCCTTGTACCACCGCATTTTGAAACACTGTAACCGCCGTACCAAACGCAATGCCCATCACCATGTTTTCCATATGCATTAGGTTTGTAATCGTTTTTTCTTTCAGTATCTTTTCACGCAGCTTTTCAAAGCTGGACAGGAACATCCACGACTGCATCGTGACCATGCAATTGTAACCGTTCGGTTTTGTCATGCTGTTGCCCTTTTCAATAAAGCAGGCAAACAAATCGCTCTTGCTGTCCGGATAGTATGTCTTTATATAGCCGGACAGCTTTTCACTCATGCCGGAAGCGCCCATATACGGCGGGTTCGTCACCACCACGTCGTATTGCTGCGCCATAACCTGCGCCTGCCGCACCAGCGGGAGGACTGTGTTCAGAGCAAGCTGACGGCTGGCGGCCTCGAACAGGTCGCCTGAAGCGCCGGCGCGAATTTCCTCAAACCGCGCAAGCAGGGCGTCGAAATCTACGGGAGACACGTCGATGATGCTCCCGTATTCCTTCGCGCCGGCCAGATCGTCCGCGACGGACTGCAGGCCGGCCCGCAGTTTTTGGCTGCCATTTGCAATAAAATCCAGCACCTCGCCGGTCAGGGCGGCGCTGTCCCCGATGGCATACAGGTTCGGACGCACCCCGCCGTTCAGAATGCGGCGGTTGTACTGCCGCGCCTTCATCATCACGGCAAAACAGGCAAGCTGATACGCGCGCCGGTCGATGTCCAGGCCGCAGAGGTTCTTCTCCACGATCAGCCGGGCGGCGTCGCGCTGGGTGTAGCCCTGCGCCTCGTAGATCTGCATCAGCACGTCAAAAGCGTAAACCAGTATATGGCCGGAACCCATGCAGGGGTCGATGATTTTCAGGTCTTCGACCTGAAAATCCGTGGTTTGTGATGTGCGGGCGGCAGCCAGCCGGGCGCGGACCTCGGGTGTCTGTTCGGCTTCGGGCAGATAGTACTTCCAGCCCATTTTCCCGGCAAGCTCTTTTTCTTTTTCAATCCGCTCCGCTTCCGTCCGCTGCTCGCTGCCCACGGAGCACTGCGCGTTCACAAAAAGCCTGCCCAGCGAATTTTCCACCATGTAGCGGACGATCCAGTCCGGCGTGAAAAGCTGTGTGGCGGCGGGGATGCGCTCTTTTGTGATTTTGACGTTCTTTTTCAGCAGCGCAAACACCTCGTCCTTCGGCTCGGTGTTGTAATACTGGTACATCCACCCGATGATCTCCACCTGCCCGGGCGTTTTGCCGTTCACGTCGGTGTGGGCGATGTCAAAATCGCTTTCGGGGATGTCATGGGTCAGGTGATAGACCACACCGTCCTTGTCCGTAAACGAGAGCGTCAGCAGCAGCTCGGTGTAGTCGCTGGTGGCTTCGAACAGCTCCGGCAGAAGCTCGTGCAGCTTGTTGCACTGCTTGATGAACAGCATGCGGAACAGCTCGTCCAGCCTGTTTTCGTCTTTCAGCCGCAGCACGCGGTCGCGCTCGGCGGGCGTCAGGTCCAAACCGGCGTCAAAGGGCGTGGTGACAAAATCCGGCTCCAGCTTTCCGGGGTTTTCAGAGGAAAGCACCCGGATGCGGGAAGGCAGATAATCGTTGACTTCCATGAAGCGGATGGCGGCCATGCGGTTGAACCATGTGTAGGCAACCTCCTCCGCCACGCTTTGAAACGCCGCCTTATAATCCATATCGCGGGCCTTGCTTTGGATTGCGGCAACAAGGGCGCCGCGCTGGGCAATTTCCTCGCCCTGCACCTCGGCGTAATTTTTTGTGCCGACGTCAAAAAACTGCAGGTCTTTCGTGGACTGCGGCAGCGGCTCGGCCGCGCCGTTTTCGGTCACGCCCAAAAGTCCCGCCCTGTATGTAATTTCGCTGATGAGCTTTCGCCGCGCCCACACGGCAAAGCTTTTGACTGCGGTTTTGTTCATGGCAGTTTCTTCGTCTCCTTCGTACTTGTGAACCTCTGAATAAATCCCCGGGCACATCTGCCCGTTGACTTAATCAGAGCTTCCCTGGAATATATCAGAACTCGATGTTGACGATCGTATCCTCTTCCAGCGCCTTCATAAGCCTGTCCTGAAGCTCGGCCACACAGCGGCGCACGTCCTCCGCGCTTTCCAGCTGCCAGGTGCTCGACGTGTTGATGGCCCGGATGCTCACGGTCTTCTGCTTTTTAGGCCTCGGCAAGGCCGGTTCGGCGGCAGCCTCCTGCTCCGGCGCTGCCGCGCCCGGGTTCCGGCCCGCGGCCTCCTGCGCGCCGCGCGGTGCTTCCTGTGCTGTGCGCGCCATCAGCCTGCTTTCCGCGTCGTTTATCTCATTCAAGCAGCGGACTTTCAGCGCGTCGGCTTCCACCTTGATGTTCTGCAGGGCGGCAACATTGTTGCAATGCGTGGCTTTCTCCCGAAGCTCCATAAATTTTTCATGGAGCTTGCCGGAAAGCTGCTCCCGGCAAGCCTTGCCTTCGAGCGCACCGGCCACGCGGGCTTTGGCTTCGTCTATCGCTTCAAGAACGGGCTGCTCCATTTCCTGAAGGACCGCGCCGTATGTGTTGACGTATTGGTCCAGAAGACCGGGCAGCCTGAATATCTCACTGTAGGGCGCGGGTTTCTTCATAATCGCCTTAACCTGTTCGGCAATGCCCTCAATTTCCTCATTGACGATGAAGGTTTTGCTTTCGTCAAAAATCCCCATCAGGCGGATCGCCCGGTCGAAAATTTCAAGCTGGTCGCCCGCAAAGAATTTTTTAACCGGCTCGTAATCCTCGGCAAAGTCCAGAAGATCATCACGCCTGGAATCGACGGTCGAGAAAAATTCATTCGGGTACCGGATGGGCAGAATGAGGCTGACGAGCCGTTTCCCGGCCTGGATGACACTTTTGCCGGGATACTGCGGCTGGCTGCTGCAGCGGATCTCCAGCTTTTCCAGCTCGGTTTTCAAGCTGTCCGCATATTTCATAAAACTGCTCATCAGCGCATCGTCTTCCTCGCTTGCGGAGCTGACGCGGAACAGCTCTTTCATAACCTCACGGACGGCTTTTTTCTGCTTCTCGTTCGCTTTGACCCGTTTTTCGGCCATAAGCTTTTCATTGTATTCCTTGCGGGTCAGGCAGCGGAGAAGCTCGTCCTCTGTTTTTGTGTGCAGCGTGATGGCCTCGTTGTTGACATAAAGCGCAATATCGCCGCTTTTGAAAAGCCTGGCAACAAGCCACTGGACATCCGCCTCAATGAAGCCGTAGGGGGCTTTGGTGAAGCGGTCGAGGATGGATTTCATGGAAGTTTTTAAGTGCCGCGCCGTATTGGACGCGATATAGTCGTTCACGTCCCTGAGCGCAAGCTCGTTGGCCGCGGCGGCGCCCGGGTTCAGGGTGAGCTGCTGGTTTTGCTCCCGGAACAGCTTGCGGATGTCGTTTTCACCCATTGCGGTGTCGATATAGGGAAGCTTGTGATAAACGCCTGCAACAAGCTTGCCCAGCGCGTCGTTGATGCGGCTGGAAATCTCTTTTGCCGAAGACTGCGCCCGGTCGCCATTTACATAAATCGCGGCCTCCCGCATTGCCTCTGTAAGGAAAAGCCGCGCGGAAGCGCTTCTCTCGCGCATTTCCACTTTTTTCGCCTCTTTGATTTGCTCAAATTTCGTTACGGCATTGGCGGCGTCAAAGCGGATAAACTTCTCGATCTTGAGCGCGGAGCGTATCTCGTCCAGAAATGTCCTGTCATTCGGCAAAACGACAAGAACGCAGCGGCTCTGCCCGGAAAGCATGCGCATTGTGGGTTCGTCCGCCGCTTCATCGCTGTTCGGCGTCAGAATGTGCAGTGTAATATCATAGCTCTGGTTTGCCTTATAGGGACGGTCGTCCACGATCTGGTTAAAGCCGAACTGATAACGCCCGTTGAACGCGGCATAGCGGTATTTCTTTTCATCGTAAATGCCGTCGAAAATCAGCTCGGAAACCTTCGCGTTGACTTCAGACGGGTCAACGTCCTGCCCCTCGATTGCGCGGTTTATCTCCTGTTCTTCATCGGTCAGGAACACATAAATTTCACCGTTCTTCTGAACAAGCGTCTGGCGCACCAGCCGCTTCAGCGCCTCCTCCACACGCTGCGTCAGTTCCATGCGGTCTTCATTGACGCCGGAGACCATCAGGCTGGTAATGTTGTTTACGTTGGCGGTGATCTCCTTGACATACTTGATCATGAACAGGGCCTTGAGGACATTGACGTCAAAACACTCGGCGTCATGCTCCGGGTTCAGATATTCGTTGTCCAGCGCGCGCGTGATCACGCCCTTATGCGAATGGTCAAGAAACTGCTCAAGGGCGTCGTAGAACATATTAAAGGGCACCAGCGCACCCGGGGCCTGCTCCATGACTCTGACGGCGGATTCCTTGAACATTGCCAGCATGGAGCGTTCGCCCTCGGCAAGGTGCTTGCCGGAGGCGCCGTGCGTGCGGATGGCGGTAAGGACGCTGCCCAGCAGGTTGAACTGGTACGGAATGAACGGATAGACCGCGGAGAAATTCTCCCGGTCGGAATAGAGCTTCTTCTCGACGCCGTCGTTGAAAACGACCAGATTTTTGATGACGGTCGCCTTGTCATCGTAGAGAAGCGTGAGCGTTTCTTTGCCGGGCGCGTTCTTCTCCAGAATACGCTTCCGGATGACTTCGTCCACGTTGGCGGAGGACAACGAGAGGCGGGTATCAAAACGGCCCTGAATCTTTGAAAAGTCGTTGCCCTTTGTTTTCGTAATGGAGTCAATGTCCTGCTGGCTGGTGACGATGATCCACGCTTTGCCGCGGCAGGCAGTGCCAAGGTCTTCCGTCACCGTCTGCAGGTTGAGCATCAGCCTGGAATCTTCGCCGATGTACTGGCCAATCTCGTCTACAAGGAACACGACGTGATGATTGCTGCCTTTTTTATCGATGTATTTTTTTACAAGATCGGCGAAACGCTCAATGCTGATGGAATATGGCTCGGCTGCTTTTTCGCACCAGTTGCGCGCCGCCTCCTGACTCATGAAGCCCATTGCGGCCAAAACTTCCACTACATCGTCCTGGATGAAATCAAAGTCGTTGCGCGCCTCCTGCCAGGGCAAACCGAAAGAATCCTCGAACCGGCTTTTGAACTCGCTGTATTTGCCGTCGTCGGTAAGCTTGCGTTCCAGGTCTGCAAGGAACGGGATGGAACCGCAGAAGCCCTGCATCTCGTTGAAAACCTTTAAGAAAACGGACACAATGGCATCCTTGGATTGCTTGCCGCTCATTTCGCCCTTGGAGTCAATGTTGAACAGCACAACATCCGTTGGAACGTTCGCGGCAAGACGCATATCGGCCAGAACGGTATTGTCAATGATTTTCTGGTCGTCGATGAAGTAGTCTATGGCAGCCTTGCCGTCGACGTTCTTGTTGGCGAGAAGATAAGAAAGAATTTTCAGAAAATGCGATTTACCGCTTCCAAAAAAACCGGAGATCCAAACGCCCATCTTGTCGGTTGTTCCAAGGATACCGCGTTTGTAGCTGGCGAAGAATTCCGCAAAGTGCTTTTGCAGCTCCCGCGTGACGACATACTCTTCCAATTCCTGCCGGACGTTGGAGCTGTCATCCTGCCCAACCTTGATAACGCCTTTTATGTCGCGGTCAATCGGTTTTGCGAACAAGTCTTTGATCATCATAGCTTCTCTCCTCAATCAACAAGCTTGAAAGCACGGTAGTAATTGTCGTCCTTGATCTCCCCGAACAGGACAAGCTCCTGTCCATCGTATTCTCCGGGGTAAAACATCACCACCGGAACAGAGTCTATTACCTGGTGCAGATTGTTCAGCACCGTGTGGGAACGCAGAAGCGGATAACATTTTCCGATTCCGGTGATAAACACAACGGAGTTGCCCGGGGTACGCACTCTGATGTGGTTCACGATTAAACTGTCCGCCGAAGTGAGCCGGAGCGTATTGCCAACCGCTTTTGTGATTCTGTCAAAGCCCCTGGCTTTTTCAAACTCGAAACACTTTTCAAGATAGCCCTTGTCTTTGAGTATTGAAATAATGATGTCGTACAGGTCAAACACAACGATGCGGAAGCCATCGATTGCTTCTTCATTTTTCTGGCGTATGTATTCAATACGCTCACGCACAACAAGTTCCTGTTCTGCCGGGTAATCAAAAATATAATAGCCTACCTCGTTCCCCAGGCCCTTATTCTGCCGGAAAGAAGGCTTTTTGATAACCTCTTCGATTTTATCCAGGCGCTGTTCCAGTGAAAGCATCATATTCCCCCCGTAATGGCTTTGATCATGGCGCCTTCGCCCTTCGCTTCCAGATGCCGCTCTAAAGCTATATCCAAAACAGGCGGCGTGATTCTGCGCGTTTTTCCGTCCTGCACAAGCAGATTGGCATCGGCCATATAATTGAAATAGCACTGGCGCAGGTGGGACTTTGTCGATTCTTTCCAGCCCTCGACACTGTTGCTCTGCGCGCCTTTGTTCTTAAAGAAGACGTTTGTGTCACTGTCTTCGATAACCGGGATTCCGAGAAGGATTTTTTCACGATACACTTCAAATAAAAATTCAAAGAACAGCCGATCTGTTCTTAAAACAGCAATCAGATTCAGCAGCTTCTGAGTTGCCAAATCGGATTCTATAAACATTTGGATCTCTCTAGCATCCAAGGCGGAAACCCGGTTCGTGAGATAACCTGCGACCCGCTTTGCACGGTACGGATTAACTGCCCCGAGGAGATTTTCTTCTACACAAGCGGCCTTGATATCGTTTTGGCTCTTACCGTCCGAAACGAGCTTTACAACCTTTTTAAACTCAATGAACCAGAAAGATTGCGACATGAGACCAGCGCTGTATGCTTTCATTTTGAGTACCCCATTTATTAAACTTCTTCTCAATGGCGCTCACAGTATTATTCATCCGACTATCCATATGGTCATATGGCAAAGACCGACCTCCACGGGGAGGCACCCTCCCGGCCGATTGTTTCGATCAACTTTTGCACCCATTATCTTTAATCGCATATATTTGGATTATAACATAAAATATTAGACTAGTACACAAATAACAACGTAAAATAATCGACTATCGAGCAGCTTTCATCATCTAAAATTAGATGCAAACAGGTGGTGAAACAGCAATGGATGAAAATTTTATTCGTGAACGGATTACCCAGCTCCGTCTCAAAAAAGGCATTTCTGAATATCAGATGAGCTACGACCTCGGCCACAGCCGAGGATACGTGTACAATATCTCTTCCGGGAAATCCCTGCCGCCCATGGCAGAATTTCTGCGGATCTGTGAATATTTCAACCTCACACCCAGCCAGTTTTTTGATGAATCCCTGGAAAACCCTTCGCTGCTTCAAAGTGTGATCGATGAACTTCGCAAGCTGAATGACGACGATCTCATCCTGATTCTTGGCAATATTCGGCGTTTGACCAGAGAATAATCGTTGCTTGTGCCACAGGCATCCTAAATTCACAGTTTGACAGGTTTAGAAATGGCCCCAAGGTTTATACCCTTGGGGCCATTTCTAAACAAATGTATATAAAATGGGATTGTAGAATCTATGAATTAAGAATTCCGGTTAAAAAAGTACGCAAAGCTGCTGGATTTTCTGGAGTGCGAGCGAACGCGGAACATATACCGGGAAATCGCAGCACTGCTCTTCAGCTGCCGCATCCGAAAATTCGTCTACGATAGTGAACAATATCTGATGCTACGCAGAAGCGTTAATATGCCCGTATGTATATTCGAAAACTGTTTTGAAGAGAAGCTTAAAAGGCAATAAAACCAGGTTCAATATTCCGGCAGAAAGTCTTTTAAGCCTGATTTCCAAATATCTTTAAATCGCAATAACGCCCCACCATGTGGCGCGCTTGCCACAGCCACCAAAACCGGCTAGAGCGCTATCTATACCTACGACAACGCGGGCGACCGCACTGGGGAGAAAGACTGAACGGGTTTACTGTATTCGTGTGCGATCGGGTCAATAGGCTGCAAGCGCCAGCGGTGCGCCTGTCACAGGCTACACTTAGAGCGCGGACGAAAATATAACGTCCGTGGAGCCAGGCGAATTTATATGTGCTTATAATAAAATGACCAGAGAGTGTTATACACCCTCTGGCTGTTCCGTATCGGTTTGTCATGCTCCCATCGCTCAAAATATAGCCTTATCCAACTCTGCCTTTCTGCCCGCAGTACTTTTCCACAAAGGCCGCGTATTCCACATACACATAGTATGCGTCGGAAAAAATAAATTCCAGCGGCAACTCATGGTCCTCGCAGAAATCCACAAGCGCGTACATTTCCTCGTGCGTCATGCGGCTCTGCCACACAGGCCGCCCTGCCGCGTCCGTCACGTCCGCTCCGTTCACCGCCGCGAAATAATCCGGCTTTATCCCGCTGCCCAGCACCCACTGCGCCGTATACCGCGCGCGCCCCGTGGCAATGACGACGGCCACACCGCTTTGCGCCAGCTCCCGCAGCGCCTGCACCGCGGCCTGGCCGGGGCCGGGCGCGCCATAGGGCACCAGCGTGCCGTCAATGTCGAACACAGCCGCTTTGATCTTCATGCAAACCACCCATTCCGCCGCCCGCGGCGGCGCAGATTCCGGCGGAGCTTTCCGCCGCTGCGCCCATCATAACACAAAACGCGCCGCCCGTGCAAATCGCCGGACGGCACGCTGCTTCTGCTTTTCAGGGGGCATCCCTGCCCCGCGGCGGCGCGTCATTCGTAGCGCAGCGCCTCAATGGGGTCCAGCCGGGCCGCTTTGTTCGCCGGATAATAGCCGAAGAACACGCCGATGGCCATGGAGAACGCCACCGCAATGAAAATAACGCCCGCGCTGGGCGCGGCCGCATAGCCCAGCAGGTTCGCACCCGCGGCGCCCAGGCCCAGGCCCGCCAGAATCCCCAGAACGCCCCCGATGAGGCAGATGATGACGGATTCCACGATGAACTGCACACGGATGCTGCCGTTCGTCGCGCCCAGCGCCTTGCGGGTGCCGATCTCCCGTGTGCGCTCGGTGATGGACACCAGCATGATATTCATTACGCCGATGCCCCCCACCAGCAGGCTGATGCCCGCGATGACCGCGATGGCCAGGCTGATGGTGGAGAGCATCTCCGTCATGCTCTCCATCAGGCTCTCCATGCTGGAAGCCGTGGCCGTATAGGAGGTATTGCGCGTGTAATAGCCGGCGAAGAAATTTTCCGTCTGCGTCAGAAATGCGCTGGTGTCCACGCCTGTGGCCGCCACCACCGTGAAGCTCTGGTAGCCGTCGTCCGCATGGGACATGGCTTTGGCCGTGGAGATGGGCAGGTACATGTCCGTGGTGGGGGTGGCGTCTGTGGATTCCAGCACGAGCCCGTTGCTCTCATACGGGTACACCCCCACGATATAAAATGTGTATACCTTGGTGCCGTAGGTGAGCTGGAACGCCTGGCCGATGGCCTCCTGCTCTGGAAACAGTGTTTCGGCAAACACGTCGCTCACAACGGCCACCGTGCGGGCTTTTTCCTCGTCCTCCTCCGTGAAGAAGCGCCCGCGGGACAGCTCCACGCTGTTGGCGGCGGCATATTCGGTGTTCACGCCCGTGGCGTTCACGCCGGCTTCGTCCGCGTTTGTGCTTACCGTATAGCTGCCAAGGCTCTGTGTCAGGCTGACAGCGTAGATGCTGCCGCCGTAAAGCGCGCGGTAATCCGCCAGCATCTCGTCCGTCAGCAGGTCCTCCGCGCCGGGAGTGGTTGGGCGGAACATGCGCGTCTGCGCACCCTCGGTGTAATCGCTGTCGCTTTTTTGCGTCAGGCTGACGGTGATGTTGTTCGCGCCCATGCTCTGCATGCTGGTGGTGATGGAGTTCGTCATGCTGCCCGCCACCGTCATGATAGCGATGACCGAGCCGATGCCGATGATGATGCCCAGCATCGTGAGCAGCGCGCGCATCTTGTTGGCCCGCAGGCCGTTGAGGGCAAGCTGGATGTTTTCAAACAGCAGCATCCGCAGCACCTCCTCCCCTGCGCACGCCCGTGACGCGGCCGTCCTTGATGGTGACGATGCGCTGGCATTCGCCGGCAAGCTCCGGGCTGTGGGTAATGAGCACGATGGTCTTTCCCTGCTCCCGGTGCAGCCGGTGGAACAGGTCCATCACCAGGCGCCCCGTGGCGGAATCCAGCGCGCCCGTCGGCTCGTCGGCCAGCAGGATGGCGGGGTCGTTGGCCATGGCGCGCGCGATGGCCACGCGCTGCTTTTGCCCGCCGGAAAGCTGGCTGGGCACATGGCCCGTGCGGTCGCCCATTTCCACCATATCCAGCAGCGCGCGGGCGCGCTGGGTGCGCGCAGCGCCGCGCACGCCGTTGTACATCATGGGCAGCGCCACGTTCTTCAGCGCGCTGGTGCGGGGCACCAGGTTGAACGTCTGGAATACAAATCCGATCTTCCGGCAGCGGATGCGGGAGAGCTGCTTGTCGCGCAGTGTGCCTACGTCCACGCCGTCCAGCACATAGGTGCCTTCCGTGGGGCGGTCCAGCGCGCCGATGATGTTCATCAGCGTGGATTTGCCCGAACCGGACGCGCCCACGATGGCCACAAATTCACCCTTGCGCACCGTCAGGTCAATGCCGTGCAGCACCTCCAGTTCCTCGCCCGTGCCGATGGGGAACCGCTTGACGATGCCGTGCATGTCGATGATGGGAGCATCCATATCACATCCCTCCCGGGCCGCCGCTGGGCATGCCGCCGCCACCGCCGCCGCCGGGCATATCGCCGCCCGGCATGCCGCCGCCCATATCCATGCTGAACATGGCGTTTTCCCCGCTCTGCTGCGCGTCGTCCGCGCCCGCGGCGGCCGTGGCCGTATCATTGGCGCTCGTCTTTACCTCCATCCCGTCGGAAAGCCCTTCGCCGGAGATCTCAATATAATAATCCGTTTCCATGCCCGTTTCCACAGGGATGGCCGTGAATTCCGTTTCGCCTCCGCTGCGGGCGTAAACCACGCTACCGCCGTTTTCGTCCGTGCCCACCGCGTCGTAAGGAACGGCATAGACGTCCGTCACCTGGGAAAGGATGATCTCCACCTTCGCGGAAAGGCCGATGAGCAGGCCGCTGTCCTTCCCGGTTACAGTCACCTCGGCCCCGAAGCCAGAGCTGCCGGTACCGCCCTGCGTACTGCCTGTGGAGCCGGAGGTGAGCGAAAGCTGGGACACCGTGCCCGCGATCTCCGTGTCTCCGGTGGCGTCGCTTTTGATGATGGCCTGCTGGCCCACAGCCACGCTTTTGATATCGTCCTCGTCAATGGTAATGGACACCTTCAAATCGTCGGTGTTCTGGATGACCGCCAACGCCGTGTTGGACGTACCGCCGCCCGCGGCCGAGCCAACCGTCGCGTTCAGCGTAGTGATGGTGCCGGACGCACCTGCGGTGATGGTGCAGTCCGCGATCTGCTCCTCCAGCTCCTCGATCTCATCGCTGGTGCCCGCGTTTTCCAGATTTTCGGCCGCGGTCTCCATGTTTTCCTTAGCCTGCCGGAGGGTTTCCGTAGCCGTCTCGTAGGTGCTCCTGGCCTGCAGCCAAGCCTGGTCCGCCGCGGCATAGGCCTGATACAGCGCGTCGTAGCCGCTGTTTGCCTTCGCAGTCTTGAGCGCATCCTCCGCCGCCTGCCGCGCGGCGGACTTCGCGGTGTAATCGCTTTGCGCCGCCGCGGCCGTGTTCTGCGCCGCCGTCAAAGCCGCCGCCGCGTTGTCCCGGGCCGCCTGCAGCTCCGGGTTGGCGCTGTCCGCATCCAGCGCGGCCTGTGCGGCGTCGCAGGCAGCCTGCGCAGCGGAAAGTGCCGTGTTGGCGTTGTTCAGCGCCGCGCCCGCCTCCTGCTCCGCCGTCAGAGCCGCGTCGTAGGCGCTCTGATACGACGAAACGGAATTGGCCGCGTTCAGATATTCGGTGTTGCGCGCCGTTTCCAGCGCCGAAGCCGCACTGGCGTAGGCGTTGTACGCCTCGGTCTGCTTCGCCGCCGCGCTGTTGTAGCTTTCCACGGCCTTATCGTAATTTTTCTGCGCCGTTTCCCTGCTTTCGGCCAGCGCCTCCTGCCGTTTGGCAAGCTGTTCCTCCAGGTCGGAGGAATCCAGCGTGCAGATGACGTCGCCCTCGCTTACCGTGTCGCCCACCTGCACAAAGATCTCCTTGACGGGATAGGAGAGCGACGTGGTGACGTTTGCCACGCTTCCGCTCTCCACCGTGCCCGTGACGGTGATGCTCTCTGACAGCGTGGTTTTTTCCAGCCGGGTGGTGCGCACCGCGTCAGCCATTGCGGGCAGCGCCCCGCCGGCAGGGCGCAGGAAGCGCCAGACGCCGAAGCCCAATGCCGCAGCCGCCAGGACGGCCGACACCAGGAGCACACGCTTTTTGGTGAACCGGAACGACCGCAGCCTTTTCCACAGCCGTTTGAACCAAAGGCCTGCTTTTCCCATAATAAAACCCCTTTCTTTGTACCGGATCTTTACAAAAAAATGGTAAATAAAAAATGTGAAAGGGATGTGTGGAGCAGCGGAAAGAACGGTGAAAACAACGCGGAAAAGGAGCAGAGCCGCCGGTCACGGCAAGGGCGGCGCGCTTTTCGCACGCGGCAGCTTTACCGCGCATTCACGCTCCGCCCGCCTGAAAAAGCGCGCCAGCACCGTCGCGGCCGCGGCGGCCATCTCCAGCTCGGCCGCTGCCTGGGCGTAGGGCAGGCCGTACAGCGGGAACAATGCATCCAGCAGGTTCCGGATGGCCATAGGGCACGCAAAGACGTTTTCCACGCCCCCAAAAGGAGCTTTCGCGCTGGAGGACTTGCTCGAGAAAATAAAAATGTATATACTCAGTACAAAGAAAAGGAAACAGGTGAGCCCGATGGTGCGGAAATAATAGGCCTAAAACCCAAAAGGAGGTTCTCTGCGTGTCAAAAAATAAGACAGCCAAAGAGAAAAGACCTTGGCTTATATTGATTTGGCTTATACTGTATCTTGTTAACCTGCTTGCAGCCCTGGCCTTCCAATATTTTTTCATTCATACATACTCCGCGCCATTAACAGCGGAAAGTCTCGGGAGCATTTCGTATTTTAACGGGTGCGAAATATTGGACATAAGCGGTGAGGGTGTTCCCGATAACAGTTTGATTGGCAAAAGTTCACCGGACTGGATTCTTTATAAAAATCAAGCTGGTGAGACTCATGCTGTACGGATTGAATGGAATTTATATATGCCAAGATTCAGGATTGAAAAAAACAGTAATACGCTTATTCCAAATGAAGAAAGCTACACCTTTTCAATGCGGGACTTTTTGGGAAAAAACGAAGTTACTGTTGAAAATCAAGAGGCTATTGTTCAATTAAAGTGGTCCGGATTATTCAGGCAGCAGGGTTATATTCAGGGCATACATATGTTAACCGCTTTGGGATTGCTGCTTCTGGAGGCGTGGATTTATCTCCGTATTCAAAAAAAACAAAACGCATAATTACAGCAGTTACAACTGTCAATTAAACATTTTGAGTAGTAGGATTTGTTAGGAGCAATCATTCATCTTATTACTAAATCACAAATTTTGGCACAATAACCATCGTAAAAGCAAATATGCATAAGCATGATACAAAAGCAAGAGAATCGGCATCAAGCGCCGCATACTATACCTTTGTGGCATACTTCGTTGACGGTTTTGGCAGTCTGTATGGAAGTCCCTTGCGAATCTAACGGTAGGAAACAATAATTTCTCTTAGTGTGCAACTTAGCTGCTTCACAAAATTGTATATATTAACCATCTAATAAAGCACGGCAACTCAAAATGAGTTGCCGTGCTTTAATTGGGTAAGCGATAGAAACAGCCTCAATGGAAACCTTTAGGCAGGTTGTTCATATTCTTCTTGTTTACCCCATTGAACGCTAACTAATATGGCGCAGCGATAAGTGCAAAATTCTTCAAATAAAAGCCAGACAAAAGAGCCACGGTTTATTACCGCCTTTCAGTATGGCGTGTTGCAGCTTTGTTCCGTCAGAGTTCTGCAATCATATCTCTTTCTTTTGGGCGAAACTTTTCCGCCTTATCCCAACGGATAAGCTACTTGCACCACAGGATATCACCAGGGATGGCGCTTGATGCCGTTTTATGAGCAGCTATGCGAAAAGACGCTTTTTTCCGTTTCCCTCCGGCGGGCCGCTGCCCGCTCACAGCACCTCGTATACGTTTGCCTCATAGGGGCGCAGCACGGGCGCTTCCTCGGCATAATTACCGATTCGCTTTGCCTGTGCGCCGGAGAGCGGCGCCGGGCGCGGCGTTTGGTGGGCCGTCAGGTTGCATTCCACATAAAATTTTCTGCCGTCCAGCACACGGAAATAGCAGAACACATCCGCATGCCTTTTCGTCTTTAAAAACACGGGACGGAACGCGCCGTATACCAGCGCCGGGTTTTCCCGCCGTAGCGCGATCAGCTTCTTATAATAATGGAACACCGAATCCGGGTCCCGCATCTCGTCGGCGGCATTGCACGTCTGCCAGCCGTCCGCCATGCGCAGCCAAGGCGTTCCTGCGGTAAAGCCGCCGTTGGGCCCCGCGTTCCATGGCATGGGCGCGCGGGCATGGTCCCGCGTGCCGGCCAGGATGCGCTTCCACGCTTCCTCCGACGGCATTTTGCCGCACAGCTCCTGGTACAGGTTGCGGCTCTCCACGTCGTTGATCTCGTTGATGGATGCAAAATCCACATTGGCAAGGCCCAGCTCCTGCCCCTGATAGATGAACGGAGTGCCCTTGAGCGTGAGCTGAAGCGTCGCCAGCAGCTTTGCCAGCGGCGCGCGCACAGCCGGGTCCGGATTCACTTTGCTCACCATGCGCGGGTTGTCGTGGTTTTCAAAAAACAGGCTCATCCAGCAGTTGTCACCGTAATTCTGCTGCCAGTCCAACAGGTATTTTTTCAGGTAGCGCAGGTCGTACCGGTAATCGTCAAAGCGGGTCTTGCCCGGGTTCTCCAGCGCGTCGAAGTTGAACACCATGTCCAGCTCCGCGCGGCTCTCCGCGGTGAGCATTTTGGACATCTGCATGCCCAGGCCCGCCGTCTCGCCCACAGTGACGGCGTCGTAACGGCCAAAGCTCTCCCGCCGCATCTCTGCCAGATATTCGTGCAGGCGCGGGCCGTAAAAATAATGCTCGATGCCCCGCAGGCCGATGGCTCCCGCCAACGCCTCGCTGCCGTCAGCCAGGCCGTCCTTAGAGATCAGGTTGATGACGTCCATGCGGAAACCGTCCACGCCCTTGGCCAGCCACCAGTCGATCATGTCATAGACCTCGCGGCGCAGCGCGGGGTTATCCCAGTTCAGGTCCATCTGCTTTTTGCTGAACAGGTGCAGCGCCCATTCGTCCCGTTCGGGATAGTAATTCCACGCGGGGCCGGAAAAAAAGCTCACCCAGTTGTTCGGCTCTTTTCCGTCCCTGCCTTTGTGCCAGATGTAATAGTCCCGGCAGGGACCGTCGGGGTCGCGCAGGGAACTTTGGAACCAGGGGTGCTCGTCGGAGGTGTGGTTCACCACAAGGTCCATGATAAGCTTCATGCCGTTCGCATGTGCCTCAGCCAGCAGGGCGTCGAAATCCTCCATGGTGCCGAACTCGGCCATGATTTTCCGGTAATCCCGGATGTCATAGCCGTTGTCGTCGTTGGGGGAATCGTATACGGGCGAGAGCCACAGCAGATTTACGCCCAGTTCCTTCAGATAGGGCAGCTTTTCGCGGATGCCCCGCAGATCGCCCACACCGTCGCCGTTTGAGTCCGCAAAGCTGCGGGGATAGATCTGGTAGGCCACGGCCTCCTTCCACCATTTGCGGGTGATGCCGCCTGTGGGCGCGGGCGGCGTCTGCGTTTCATGGTTCAGCAGGCCCAGCAGGGAATCCACCAGGCTGTCGTCCAGCCTGCCCGGCGCCAGCTTCTGCAAAGCGCGCAGTGAAAGGCGGCGCACCACAGGGTTGGCGACGGCCTTTTCCGGCAGGCCCGTCTGCAAAAGCAGCGTATGGATGATGTCGTGCCCAATGGGCGTCGCATAGATCTCGCCGATGCGGCTGTCCCGTGTCAGCATAAACAAACCTCCTTCGGCGCGGCCGTGCCGCGTGCTTCCAATAAACGCGCGCCTCACCGTGCGAACGTCATCGCAAGGCCGGTGCTCCAGCTTTCGCCAGGCGCAAGGCGCACCGTGTCGGGCTTCTCCTCCCAGATGCCGCTGGCCGTGCGCGCGTCCGGCAAGCCGTGCCACGGCTCGATGCACACATAGCGGACAGGGCCTTTTGCGCTCCACATCAGCACATAGGGGTAGCCTTCGATCCCCACGCTCACGCGGCGGCCCGTCTCTTTTTCCACAATGGAAAGGCTCCCGGCCGTCAGCCGGGAAAAGCAGGTGCTGTCGTGGTCGAACATGCCGTCATGCAGCGGAATGTCTGTCTCACTTTCAAAATAAACACGGGTCGCGCCCGTCACAAGGCCGTCGTCCTCCCCGGTTTCGATGACGGTGGGCGTCTGCGGCGTATCGAACCGCAGCACGTAGTCCCCCGCCTTATGCGCCGCGTCGAACGGGCACAGAAACGCGGGATGGTACCCGAAGGCGAAGGGCATCACCTCGCCGCCGTCGTTCTCCACACGGATGTCGTGGTGCACCGTCACGCCCTCCAGCCGGAAAGTGGAAAACAGCTTGAATGCAAACGGGAATTTTTCCATCGTCAGCACATTTGCCTCCAGGCACAGCGTCACGCTGTCCCCGCTCTGTTCCACCAGCGCGTGCTCCATATCCCGGGCAAAGCCGTGCTGGTCACCCTCATAGGACACGCCGTTGTGGGTGAACGCGCCGCCCTTCAGCCGCCCGCAGTAGGGGAACAGAATAGGCGCATGCCGGTTCCACACAGCTGGGTCCGCCTGCCAGAGCATCTCCTCGCCCGTTTCCTTTTTCACCACGCTGCACAGCTCAGCGCCCCTGCTCTGCACCCGCACGCACAAAAAATTATTTTCAATCGTAAATTCCATAAACGCCCTCCGTTCGCTCCAAGATTCGGGTCTAAAACCAGTATATCCCAAACAACGGCAAAAAGGAAGAGGGAGCCCGGGTGTCAGCACAGGTTTTCAAAGAATATCCTAAGACAAGAAAGGAGTGTTTGTATGAACTCTGACAAACAAGGCCGCGCCATGTGCGCATGCGGCGGCAGCAGCGGTGCCGCTCCGGGTGCGGAGCCCGCCGCCGCTGTGCCGCAGTGCAGGTGCCGCACCGCACCCCGCGCGCCTTCACCCGCTCAAAACATCACCGCCGCCATCGCCGCGGCGGACCTTACCGGCACAGGCTTTCTGCGCCTGCGCAGCTTCGCCGCCAGCAACGCGCAGCCCGTGCCTGACGTCATCGTCACCATATCCCAGCGTTCCGGCACCGGAATCCCGGATAAAACCGTCACCACCGGTCCCGAGGCATTGTCCGACGACGTTGCCATCGCCTGCCCGCCCCGCTCTTACTCCCTGGACGAAAACAACCGTACCGTCCTGCCCTATGCCGTGGTGGACGTGACCGCCGAGCATGAGGGCTATGACCCCGTGCATGTGGCGGGTGTGCAGGTATTCGACGGCGAGGTAAGCCTTCTGGAACTGCTCATGATCCCTGTGGAGGAGGACGAAGCGGCCGCCTACACCGTACGCAGTCTCCCTGAGGATTTCGATATCCCCACGCACAAGCTGTTCGAGGGCGGCGAATCCTCCGGCCCCACCCCGCTGTCTGCCTGCCGCCCGCGCATTCTGGACCAGCCCATCATCCCCGAAAAGATCATGGTACACCTGGGCCGCCCCTCGGCCAATGTGCAGAACGTGACGGTATCGTTCCGCGATTACATCAAAAACGTCGCCTCCAGCGAGGTATATCCCACCTGGGTAGGCTCAACCAACCCCACAATTCCGGGCCTTTAAAGCCCCTTTTGTTCAAAACTTCCAGTCAATTTCAATTTTCCGGGTGTTTTCCATGACATCGGGAGGGTACACTACTACTTTTCTAATCAGCAGGCAGGCCAGCTCACGGTCCAACGCTTTTATTTCCCCGGCTGCATTGAAGCAATGCTCCAGCGTTTTTTTCTGCCCTGGCGTGTTCGCTGCCCGCGCCAGGGCGTCTTCCAACAGCACGCACCTTTTTTCAAGGCGATCTGCTTCGTCCAAAAAAGCACGGTTCATCTGCGCAAACTGCGCGGAGCTGACGGTCCCGCTGCTTTTATCCAGATACAGTTCCTGCATTGCTTTCCGGCGGCGCTGTATTTCCGCCTTCAGACGTTCCAATTCCTCACGTTTCGCTTGGCGGCACTGCTCCGCTTCTGATTTTATCTGTTCCGCTTCAAACCATTCCGGCTTCAGATGCCCAGCGATATGGAAGCGCGTCCGCTCCAGTACCAGCTCCTGCAGCTGCTCCATCGGCATATAGTTCTGCCCCGGACAGCGTGTTTTGTCCCGCTGTGAAGTGCGGCAGCGAAAGTAGCGGTTCGCCTTTCCTGTTTTTTTGCCGGCGCAGCCCGAAGCGGTCTGCTCCATCGTGCAACCGCATATCCCGCAAACCACCTTCCCCGCCAGTGGATTTACTGTGCCCCGGCCTCCGCCCCGGGCATGCGCGCGCAACATCTGCTGCACACGCTCAAAACTATCCCGTTCGATGATCCCTTCGTGCGTGCCTGGCACAACGATCCAATCTTTTTTCGGGATCCACACGGTCTTTTTCGATTTATAGCTCACCTTTTTGTGTCTTCCCTGTTCCATATCTCCGGCATAGCTTCGGTTGGTCAGCATACGGTAAATCGTCGCCTTTCCCCACAGATCCTCATTTTTGTAGCGCGCGGGCCTTTTCCATACAACACCATGCTCCCGCTTATACTGTGTCGGCGAAGGTACGCATTCCTCGTTCAGTATTCTCGCAATGCGGGTCGTTCCGTTGCCCGCCAGATAAAGTGCGAAGATACGCTTTACCACCTCTGCTGCTTCCGGGTCGATCACCAGATGATTCTTGTCCGCCGGGTCTTTCTGATACCCATACAAAGCGGAAGAACCGATAAATTTTCCTTCCCTGCGTTTGTGGGACAATACGGAACGGACATTATTGGACAGATCCTCCAGATACCACTCATTGACAAGGCCATTGATCTGGCGGCTTTTTTTGTTTGCCTCGTCCGCAGTGTCCACATGGTCCACGATGGCAATGAAGCGAACGCCCCATTCAATAAATTTCCCATGCAAATATTTTTCCACCAATTCCATATCACGCGTAAAGCGCGACTGTGTTTTTGCCAGAATGACATCAAATTTGTGCTGGCCGGCCGCTTCAATCATCCGGTTGAAAGCCGGACGGGCGCGGTCAACGCCCGAATAATCCTCATCGCAGTAGATCTGATAAATATCGTATCCCTTTTCGACCGCATAATGGATCAGCATGGATTTCTGGTTTTGGATGCTCTCCGATTCTCTCCCACTTCCGTCTTTTTCTAATTCCTCATCCTCCTTGCTCAACCGGCAGTAAATTGCAGCTTTCATCGTTCACCCTGCCTTTCGTTGCAGCCGCTGTACTCAAGCGCCGGTATGTACCAGCCGCTTTTCAAGAATACGAAAGTATTCCGCCGCCAATTTTTCCAGGTTCCTTTCCCGTTCCTGCAAAGTGTCTGAGATAAAAGTCTCGGATATGGTATACGCTCTTTTTCCCATTTTGTTCTGCCCCCGCATATTTTGTCTGCTGCGCCATGTACGGGGCTGCAAGCCCCATGGTCCATGGTATGTTGCCTCAAACGGCAAAATACCGAAAATAATGTCTCTTCGCGCGCCTGAAAGCAGCGTTCAAAGCCTGCATCATATAAAAAAATAGCCGCAGACTATTTTTTTGCCATGCAGGCCGTCCCCGGCCTGCGGCCATTAAAATGCGCTTTTTTATGGCGCAGCAATAAAAAACAGGCCTCCAGAGTACATCTCTGAAAGCCTGCTGATACCTTTTGCATATAAAACCAGGAGCATGGCTGCCGCTCCGGCGCCTCAGCCCTCATTCGCCTTCCAAATCAGCTCCAAAGGCACCTTGGGCGTGCGGTCATAGGCGAGCAGCCCGTTCTGCCCCTCGCATGGCTGCGTGCAGCAATAGTCCTGCACCAATGGAGCGTGCAGCAGTTCGGCTGTAAGTTCCGCGATATGGCAAGCATACGCCCGGGGAGCGCTGTCACTGGAATATCCCCCAGCCGTCCGCGCCTTTTTCCGTGAAGCAGCTGCCGCCGTATTCGCTGACGAGCACTGGCTGTCCGGCGTATGCATGGCCGCAGGCATACAGGGCATTTCCGGCGGGCCTGCATTGCAGGATGCGCTCCATCTCCGGGTACCGGCCGTGCAGCACCTGCGCCGCGCTCTCATGGTCGTTGTAATATACCACTTCCGGGCCAAATGGGAGAAGCCGGAGGAACCGCCTGTTCCTTCGGCGGCCCATATCCTTCAATTCATCAGCGTCTCTGCCTGGAACTCCCGATAATATATCCTCTGCAGCCCCTCGTCCCAGGAGCCAGAGGGGGAGGATTCGTACAAAAGAGCCACGCGCCCGTCATTCAGCTCGGACAGGCAGCTGTAGGCATACAGCGTTCCCGCCGGCGTTACGTCATACTGGTATTCCCAGTCGATCCGGTATTTGCGGGCGCCGCCGGGGTATGCGCCGTCCTCCTTGAGCAGCCCCATGAAAAGCCTGCCGTTTGTGCGGTCCTTCCGGTTTGCGCAGGACAACAGGAGCGCCGGATATTCCTTCCCGTCCGCACGGGAGCGCACCGGACTGCCGAGCCGGACGGCCGACATCTGGCAGTTGATGCCCGCGCTGTTGTTTCCAAATGTGGATTTGACGTCCCGCCAGGTCTGTCCGCCGTCCGTGCTGGTCGCCTCGACGACGGTTCCGCCCAAAACAGACGTGTTGCGCAAAAACAGCTTGAGGCTTCCGTCCGGCATTTCCACCGGAGCCGCTTCGCTCAGCCCGTAGATGGAGGAAACGCTTTCGCCGTGCTTCCATGTCCGTCCTCCGTCGTCGCTGTAAATGACCTCTGCATCCGGCGCGCCCTGATAATAGACCGGCACGATCAGCCGCCCCGCATAAGCGCCGTTCTGTATTTGCAGCCCGCGCCCGGGACCGAGGATATAATACCGGGAGCTTTCCCGCTTTACCATGCCGGAAATGATTTTGTCCGTATGCCAGCTGGCGCCGCCGTCATCGCTGTAAAACTGCATGATATAGCTGGTGTTGTACATCTGCAGCTCCGAGTCCTCGTAGAATATCTTCATCGGTACTTCCACAGGCCCTGCGCTTTGGTTTTCGGCGTTCTGGGCCACGGTCAGCAGCGTTCCGTCCCTGCAAAGCTCATACTCTTTTGTAAGGCTGTACGCCGACATCCCGCCCAGCGACAGGTTCGCATCGCTGACGGGCGTGCCCACCGCCTTGTACGCCCTGGGCGTCCCGTTCAGATGGTAGACCGGGTAACGGCCGTTTTCGTCCGGCGCGCCGTAGATATCCGCAGCGTAGTTAAAACGGCTCCGGTCTGTGTTTTCGTTGATATTCCCCGTCTGCCCGTTGGCGTTCCCCTTCCGGTTCTGGTCGGAAAGCAGAAGATATTTTTTGCCCCCAATCGTACAGAAGCCGTCCCCCCTGGCCACGCTGCGCATCTCGGTGCCGCCGGACGCATCGGCCAGGTGCTGGAACAGGCCTCCGTTCCAGGCCCAGGCGTCGGCAAGCAGCAGGATGCGCCCGCCGCCCAAAGTATCCTGAACGATCACCGCGTCGATGAAAGATGCGGATCTCTGGCGGTACCCGTTTTCATCCGCATAGTCCAGCATGTGCATCGCATCCGGCACGAACGCATCCTGCCAGCCCTCCATCGCCCCGTATCCGGCCGCGTTGGGCTTGCGCCGCAATGCGATATCGATGTTTTCCGCCGAATCCCCGCCGCTGCCGAAATTGGCGTCCGCCCCGGCGATCAGCGTCCCGTCAGGAGTGTTCCACAGAAACGGGATGCGGAAATGCGCCGAGCCCGTCGCGTCCCCCGCATAAAACACGAAAGCGTCCCCGCGCTGCGTCTGTGCGGTGCGGGCGGCCAGCTCCTCGTCCGGGAGCGCGCCGGCATAGATCTCCAAACGCTCGATCGTCCCGGTGAAGGGATATCCCTCCGGGTCGTTGCCGCGCACCGTCTTGCCGACGCTGCAGCTCGACCAGGAGGCCGCGTCGCTCAAAAAGCGGTAATCCGCCCCCGTTTTTTCCAGCGAGGCCCCAAGAGCGCCGTTGGCAAACAGGCGGTACCCTGTATCGCGCCCCGCTGAAAAGGCCACCGTGTTCCACTCTCTGGCATATATCGTGCAGGACGCCTCATAAAAGGGGTCGTCCCTATCCCGGTATTCAAAGCCCAGCCTGTCGTTGTTCTGGTAGATATGAAAATGCGCCGCTGCCTGTCCGGGGTCGCTTACGCTGAACAGCGAACCGATGCCCGTATTCGTATTTTTGAATTTCACGATGACCGTCATCTCGTCCAGAGCGGCGATTCGGCCCGCGAGCGTCTGCTCCAGCGCCACCGCCTGGGACGGAGCTTCTATGACGATATTTTCTGCGGCGTAAAGCAGCTGCGGGGCCTGTCCCCAGCGTTCCCCGGTAAGCTGCGCCGCCTGCTGCTGGCTGAGCGCGCGGGGAATAAAGGCAACTGCCGCGATGCGCCCCACAAACCCGCCCGCGCCCGGCAGGCCGCCCTCCACATTTCCGATGCTGAGGAACTTCAGCCCGTTGACCGTTTCATTGGCGTTGAACCAGGAGGCATAGTCCGGATACTGCGTAACGGCGCTCCCGTCGAAGCTGGTGACCGTTTTGCCTTCCGTAACGCCCGGCTGCGATGCATCCACACTGTACACAAATGTGTGCCAGCTGCCCGACGCCCTGGTGTCTGCAAGATTTGCCTGCATCCCGCCCGGGAACTGGACGCGCTGCCGGTCCACCGACGGCGCCGCATTCGCCAGAAGCGCCCCGCACCCTTCCGTCTCTGCGGACCCTCCCGCGGCAAAAATGATTTGGTTCGTGTCCGCCGTCGTATTGTAGCGAACCAGCAGCGTACCCTGGCTGCTGGCCTGCAGGCGCGCCATATCCTCCGCGGAGCCTTGCAGGCATCTGGCGCCGTCGAACACCTGGTCCTGCCCTTCCAGCACATAGGCAAAGCCGGTGCTGCGGGCCTCGTCCAAAAATTGAGCAAGCGCGGCAGGCCCGCCGTCCGGCGCGGCCTGCTCCGCTCGGGCCGGGACGAACGCCCCCGCCCACAGAATGGATGCGGCGCACAGAGCTGCCGCCAAACGCTTTTTCATGGACTGCGCCTCCTTTTCATCTTACGCGCGGGACGCGCGCGCCTGCGTCTCCCCCGCGCTTGTGCTTTCGTCCTTCTCCTGCGTCCGGAAGGCGTGGAATTCCCGCAGACAGCCACAGTCCGCGATGTCATAACGCGTTCCCTTCCGGGGCGGGTAGGCGCGCGTGGCGCGATATCGGTTGTCCGTCATACAGATCTCCCCCGTCTGGCGAAGCTGCAAAATCCGTTCGTCGAAACAGAAAAAGGAATTTCCCTCCAGCGCGATGCGGCGGTGGAAGAACCAGCCGCCGGAATGCGCCGCCTTCGGGCAGGCGACAATGGGGGCCGCCCCCCACGCGGGGATGTAGGAGCAGTTCACAAAACGGTTGTTTTTGAAAACCAGCTCCCGCGTTGCGCCGGATTCATACCAGTATTCCGCCTCGCCCTCCAGATACACCGCCGCGCCGGGGACTTCAAACAGGCAGTCCTCCACAAGGGCGCTGCGGCAGGTGAGCAGCATGCCTCTGGCCCGGTTTCCGCGGAAAACGCACCGTTTCACCGTCACCTCCGGGGAAAGTGTAAGGTTCTCAGCCACCCAGCGGCCCTCCTCCGGCAGCGGCGGCGGCGTTGCCAGCTCCACCACCATTCTTCCCGCCTTGTCCTCCGCCACACTGCGCACCTTTCCCTGCCATGCCGGGCGCAGCACGTTTGCCTGCATCAGCGCCAGAACGTCCCCCTCCCGTGCCAGCTGCACGCCGCGCTGCATGGGGTGGCCCCAGTCCAGCAGCAGGCGGCGCGCGCCCGGCCGGCCGCGCACCACGGCATAAAAGCCGTGCACGTTCAGCCCGTCGTCCATCTGGTTTTCAAACCGGCAGCCCTCCAGAGCGACCTTCCCTCCGCAGTTGACGAAATGCGCGGCGTCAGCCGCTGCCGAAAAGCACCGTCCCGTCCCGGGTGAGGGCGTCACGTCGAACCGCTTCAGTGTGACGTTTTCGCACCGCTCGGCCAAAAAGCCCATGCCTGCGGCATGATGGACGCGGATGTTCTCACAGCAGATATCCTTGGAATCCGCGGCATAAACGGCAGGGGCAGTGCGGGGATGGTGCCTGAATACCAGCCGGTTGCCGGCGCGGCTGCCCGCAAAAAAATGCTCCCCGCCCTTCAGCGTGATCTGCACCAGGTCTCCCGCCGCCGCCTTTATGGCCGGGTGCAGCCCCACCTTCTGGGTTTCGGTACAAAAATACAGGTCCTCCGTTCCCCAGGCCGGCGCGCGGGTCTTTGCATCCATCTCCAGCCACAGGTGCATGGCGCGGCGGAAATTTTCTCCCGTAAAAACAAGGCGGCCGTTTTCCACATGCCAGGGATATTTTTCCGGGTCGATCCACACCGTCATCTGCTGCGGGCGGACCTCCCGTATCACGCCCTCCGAATAAACGGGACGCGCAAGGTCCAGGGAAAAATTCTCAAGTCGCACGCCGCTGCTGTGCGCGACGCGGCACGGGAGCATCTGTGCGTGAAAGACCCACCTGCTGCCTCCGCCGTCCAGTGTAAAATCGCGAAAGCCCTCCAGCAGCAGCCCCGCCGCCTGCCCGCCGCACGCATCGTGGTTCGAGATGTTCCACCGATGCAGCGGCAGGCCCTGCGGGTAAAAGTGATATATCCCCGGCTCCATGCAAAGGCGGACGCCGGGCCTTTCCCGGAGCGTGGACAGCAGCGCCCCGAGGCGCGCCGCCAGGGAAACGTCGTCCCCTGGCAGGACGCCCCAATCTGCGGCGTTGATCGTTTCCATTCCCATCAGCCTTCCCTTTCTCTGCGCGCCGCTTACTGCCAGACCACCCGGTCGATCTCCACCCAGCGCCCGCTGGACTCCGGCGACTTTTCCGCCTTTACCGTAATGCGCACCGTATGTGTACCGGGCTCCAGCGTGCCTGTATCGTACAGAACCTGCTGCAGCATCATTTCCGGAGCATAGGCGTCGATATCCGCAGCCGCTGCGCCGTCCACCGTTATCTGCGCCCGGCCGCACCACGGCCCCTTGAGGCCGTAGATCACCGCATTGCTTCCCTCGAAGCTGAATTCGATGTGCGCTTTCCAGGTATTGCTGGAGCTGTCATCGTCGTGATAACTGCCCGGGACCGACTGGTGCTTCCAGACGGAAAACTTTTTCAGATTCGGGTTTTCGTCGTTCCAGACGACCTTATTTATAACGGGCGCGCCGTTTTGGCTGTCCGACAATTCAACCTTGTCGAATTCGATCCACGTATCGGAGGACGCTTCGTTTTTTTCTCCCGCGACTGTGAGCGTCACCGTGTGTTCCCCATAAGGCAGCTCACCGGTGTCAAACAAAAGCGCCTGCTCCTGCGTTGTACCGGCATAGGCGTCGATGCGCACGGGCGCCCCAAAGTCCACCTGTGCGTCCGCCATGCCGCACCAGTTCCCCCGAAGCCCGTAAAGCTTCGCCCCGGTGCCCGTAAAGGTGAATTCCACAAAGCCGTCTTTTTCTTTACAGGACGCATCGTCGTTCCGGTAGCTGCCCGCCGATGCCTGCTGGTTCCAGTTGGCGCTGTAAGACAAATAGGGCGAGTCGTTGTTCAGTGTTACCGTCCTGCCCCCCGGCGCTTCCTGCGTTGTGAAGCAGGCCGTCCCGCTCGCCGCGGAACCGGCCTGGTTTTCCGCCGTTACCCGCCAGTAATACGTCGTTCCCGCTTCAAGCTCCCGCGCGGCCTGGTAGCGGCACGCCGTGCCCGTGTAGGTATCGATCACAGGTGCAGAAAGGTCTGCGTTGGGCGATACGGTAAGGCGGTAGTTCCGCCCGCCGTCCACGGGCGTCCACGCAAACGCCTGTGCCGTCCCCGCGCCGCCGGCGCCGTTCCCGGGGCTCAGCAATTCCGGCTGCCCGGGCGCTTTCCCCGGCGCGCCGGAGCTGAACGTGTACACCACAACACTCTCTCCCGGTATGCCGCCCGTATAGCTTCCGCCCGTCACGGCTTCGCAGCCGGCGAAGAGGCTGCGGTACTCCGGCGCCGTGTCCCATACGCTTTCTCCGCTCAGCACCATCGCGCTTACGCAGTCCATCTGCTCCGGTACGTTCAGCGTAAGCTGTGTGGCGTCCCATTTGTTCAGCACGATCACGCGCAAGTCTGTCTGCGCCGCGTTGCAATATGCGTAGACCCGCACCTTCTCCGCGCTGCTGGACGCGCCCAGCCGGTTTTCCAGAACATTCTGGTTGACGATCCTGTGCGCGGCCGCCGGGCCCGTCAGGCGCACAGTCTTTCCCTCCAGATACCACTGGTCCAGGTCGAACCAGCCGAACGCGTTTTCCGGACAGCCCGAAATAGACGCTTTGCTGGGATAATGCGAAGGCCAGGTGACGATGCGGGAGTACCTGCCGTCCCCGATCATCTCCAGCATCGCGTTCAGCAGCGCCATGCTGCCGCCCATGTCCCGCACATGTCCCGCGTTCCAATCGTCCTGAACCGGCGTCCAGCCGATGTTGCATTCGCCCAGAATGCCCTCTTTCCCCTCGATGGGTGTCCCCGGCTCCAGCAGCGCGTCGCTGTTCTTGTCAAAATACTTGTTCCAGCCGTAGAACGCATAGCGGTGGTCGTCATATGCGTCGAACGCCCCCTGCGCCGCCGAGACGAGCGCGCTGTTCCAGCTGTTCCACAAAATATTTTCCGGCGCCCGCTGCAGCACCAGGCGGTAATTGGGGTTTGCCGCCTTGACGATCTGCTGGAACTCCGGGAAAAGGCTGCCCAGATACCTGGCGTTGGCAACGCCGCCCGCGCCGTTGTTCCAGGGCTCGTTCCCCATGTCGAAGTAGCACAGCTCTATCCCTTCCTGCGCAATGTACTGCGCCATCGACGCCGTCAGCGCCTTTACCTTTTCCAGGCCGGCCTGTCCGCCGAAGGCGTCCAGCGATTCAATGGGTATCATGACGAAGGGCACGATGTCCTGCTGCTTGCAAAAGCGGATGAACTCCCGCAGGCCGAAGCTCCCGGCCCCGTCGCGGCTGTTCAGCCCGCCCCAGTACCGGTTCTCCGAAAGGGGTGTTTCCTGTTCCCAGTCAAAGGCCCAGGCGTCATACCCCCAGCGCATCATATCCAGCTCGCCTGCAAAAAAGCTCTGTTCCATCCAGTTTCCGTTCGCCTGCCACATGGCGTCGCTGATCATGGACATTTCGATATTGGTGCCCACCCTGCGCGCGCCGGCCAGGGGCGTCACGTCCGCTCCGTCCACGGTAACGATGACCTGCGCCGGCCCCGCCGCCCGGGCGGGAACGCCCCAGCTGCCCAGGACCGACGCCGCCAGAACAGCGGCAAGCATGCGGATAATTCGTTTTTTCTGTTTCATAGCGGCCTCCTTGATTTCTGTTTTATCATCTTTTCGGCCCGGCGCAGCGCCGGGCCGCCTACCAAACAAACGGCAGCGGGGGCGGAGCCTTTGCCCCGCCCCCGCTGCCCGGCAGTATTTTTTCGTCAGCCGCCGTTGGCCTTATTAAAAGCCTGCGCCTGTTTTTGCATCTCCGCATACACCTTTTCCGCGCCTGCCGCCGCCATCTTTTCCTTGAGCTTTGCAATGTCGCCGGCCGGGTCGTCGGTAAAGCCCAGGCCCAGCAGCTTGTAATCGGTGTTGAATATTTCAGTGATGGCCGCGATCTCGTTTTTCACGTTGCTGTCGTCAAACACAAACGTCTGGTAGCGCCCGCTGCGAGCGTTTTCCTTCCAAACCTCATTCATCTCTTCAAAGTTGGGAATGCCTCCCTCCACAACGCGCCAGTACGCATCGTTCCGCACGCCCCAGTTGCAGTTGCTGTCATAGGCGTAATTCGTGCTGTCCGGAAGAGACACCAGGCCGTGCTCGCCCGAGGCCTCCCAGTGCTTTCCCTCGATGCCGTAGCAGAACAGGTTGTTGATCTCCGCGTCGTTGCGCAGGTAATCCAGCGCCATCAGCGCACGCTCGGGGTTGCGGGATTTGGAGAAGATGCTCATGCCGTTGGCCAGATAAGAGTTCAGGACCGGGGGAACATCCTCCTGCGCGTCGAACACACGCACGTCCCATTCCGGGTGCTCGGCCGTCATCTGCGCATAGATACTTTTGGCCGTATTTACGTTGCACAGCGCCAGCGCCGATTTTCCCGCCTGGAAGCTCTCGGTGTTGTTCTGCGTGTTCACCACCGCGTTTTTGCTCCAGAAGCCGCGGTCCTTCCAATCCTTAAGGCGCTCGACGACGCCCTGGAATTCCGGCTGTTCAAAGTTGCCCTTTACCGCCGCGCCGTCGTCCAGCTCGCCGACGCTGGCCATCGCCTGCCACGACCCGACGCCTGTTACCTTTTCCTCGGATTCCCAGTTCGCTTTCTGCCACATACGGTCGAACACGAACAGCTTGTCGTAGTCCGAACCGACGTCCAACGGGATGAGCGTGGGCTCATTGGCCACGATGGCGTCCATGTAAGCCTCCGCCTCGTCCAGGGACGCAACGGATTTGATATCGTATTTGTCCATCAGGTCGCCGCGCACCAGATATACATAGGAGGTAATCTCCTTGTAATTCATAGGCAGCATGTACACCCTGCCGTCCACCTTCGCCTGTTCCCACGCTTCGGGATACATGCTGCCGGCCGTCATGGGCGCATAGGTCTCCAGCGCTTCTTGCGTGATCTCCCAGAAGCCCTGCTTTGTAGCCTGCGCGTTGTAGAAGCACCAGTCCGCCGTATAAATGATGTCCCAATCCTCGCCGGACGCAAAGATCAGCGGGTATTTCTGCTCATATTCGCCCCAGCTCATGAACTTGACGTCGATTGTGGCGTTGATCTCCTCTTTCAGCTTTTCATTGATTTTTGCGAACACCTCGTCGTTGTCCACCGGACGGTCCCCGATCAGGTACATCGTCAGGGTGACGGCCTCGGACGTGTCCGGCTTTCCCGCCTGCGCGCCGGACGCCGGCGCGGAGACGGAAGCCGCCTGTGCCGGTGCGCTGGACGCGGGCGCGCCCGTGCAGCCGCTCAGGATGCCGAGCCCCATCGTCAGCGCCGCCAGAAATGCGCAAAACCGTGTTTTCTTTCTCATAGATCGTTCCTCCCTTTTTTATTCAAAATTCTTGCGAATTTTTTTGGTTCCACCCGTTATCCCTTTACCGCTCCGATGGTAACGCCCTTGACGAAATATTTTTGCAGGAACGGATACAAAAGGATGATCGGGCCTGTGGCGACCACCGTCATCGCCAGCTTCATCGGTTCGCTGGGCACGTCGCTGGCGGGGATGCCGCTGCGCGCGGCGGCGGCGTTCATCGCCTGCGCCTTGGTCAGGATATTGTTCAGGAAGTATTGCAGCGGGTACAGGTTCCGGCTGCCCTCGTCCAGAAACAGCATCGCGTTGTACCAGTCGTTCCAGTAATTCAGCGCGATGAAAAGCCCCACGGTGGCCAGCCCCGCCTTGCACAGGGGCAGCGCAATGCGGAAGTAGATGGTAAAATCCCCCGCGCCATCCAGCTTTGCCGATTCATACAGCGCCTCCGGGATGCTCGTCATGTAGCTTTTCAAAATCAACAGATATGTCACATTGATAAGAATGGGCAGGATCAGCGCGATGACGCTGTTGTGAAAATGCAGGTATTTCGTATTAAAAATGTACCACGGCACCAATCCTCCGCCGAAAATAGAGGTGAAGTAAAAGAAAAACGACACCTGGTAGCGGTACCTGAAATCGCGGCTGGACAGCACGTACGCCGCCATGCTGGTGAGCCAGAGCCCCAGGACGGTTCCCACGGCCGTCACAAAAATCGTAACGCCATAGGCCCGCAGCAGCTCTTGCGGAATGCGGAACAGCATTTTGTATGCGTCCAGCGAAATGGTTTCCGGGAAGAGCCGGTAGCCGTGCAGCTGGATGGAATACTGCTCGGACACGGAGCCGCTGAGCACCAGCAGGAACGGCAGCAGGCACGCCGCCGAAAGCGCCGTGAGCACCGCATAGGAAAGTATGTTGAACAAAACACGGTCCCGGCCGACCGGTTTTTTTGCGCGTCGTTTTGCGCCCGCCATGGGCAAGGCCTCCTTTTTTCCGGCAGGCGCCGCCTCAGAACAGCGCATAATCCGGCTCCACTTTCTTTACCGTGTAGTTTGCAAGCAACACCAGCACGAACGACAGGCCGGACTGGTAAAGCCCCGCGGCGCTTGTCATGCCGAATTCCTGCAGGTCCAGCAGCGAGCGCGTTACATAAGTATCGATCACGTCCGTGACCTCCAGCACCATTGGGTTGTTTCCGGTCACCTGCCAGAACATCTGGAAGTCTCCCTTCATGATCGTGCCGATTGCCATCAGGAACAGAATCGCAATGGTGGGGCGGATGCACGGCAGCGTGATATGCCATATTTTCTGCCACATGGTGGCGCCGTCAAGGTCTGCCGCCTCGAACAGCTGGCCGTCAATGTTGACGATGCTCGCCAGATACATCACTGTGCCGTAGCCCACATTTTTGAAAGCGCTCACCACGATGAGTATAACCGGCCATGCGTTTTTATTGGAGTATACGTCCACGGGCGCCAGCCCCACCGAGCGCAGAAAGCTGTTCACCGCGCCGAACTCAAAATTGAACATATTGTAGATGAATGCGCCCACGACCACCCAGGAGATGAAGTACGGCAGAAACATCACCGACTGCGTGATGCGTTTGAAATATTTCCCCGCCAGCTCGCTGAGCAGCACGGCGCACACGATCTGCAAAAATGTATTGACGCACAAAAACGCGATATTGTAAAGCACCGTATTCCGCGTCGTCGTCCACGCCTTTCCCGACTGAAAAAAATACCGGAAGTTTTCAAGCCCGACCCACGGGCTGCCGAAAATGCCATCGTGATAATTGTACGCCTTGAAGGCGAGTACGATCCCGCTCATGGGAATGTAGCACATCAGGATCACCACCACCGCAGCCGGCACAAGCATGAGCCACTTTGTGCGGTTCTCCCGCAGGTCACGCAGCAGCGGGCTTCCTTTTTTCTTCATCGCGTCTCCTCCTTCGTGCGTCCTGCGGCGCCCGGTTTCGCTGTTCTTATCCTAACAAAGCCGCCATCCAAAAACAACGGGACAAAATTTTGAAAGGAGGGCAAAATTATGTTGTTTGGCCTGTTTTTTATTTTTTGAACTAAATTCACTTGAATAGTTGTCGCATTTTATATATTATTGAGACAACAAATCCGGGCAGGAGATGAATGCCATGAGCTTTACCGTTCTGATTGCCGACGACGAGGCGATGCCGCGCACCGTTTTGAAAGAGCATATCCCGTGGGAGGAGCTTTCCGTAACGCAGGTACATCTGGCCACCGACGGCGAGGAAGCCGTGGAGCAGGCGCGCAGGTTCCGCCCCGAGATCATCATCAGCGACATCAAAATGCCGCGGCGCAACGGGCTGGAAATGGCGGCCGCCGTGCGGGAATTTTTGCCCGCGTGCCAGTTCATTTTTCTGAGCGGCTATTCCGACAAGGAATATCTGAAGGGCGCCATCCGGCTGAGGGCCGCCTGCTATGTAGAAAAGCCGCTGGATCTGAGCGAGATCACTGCCGCGCTGCGGGAGGTAACGGCGGAGCTGCTGCGCCATGCGCAGCCCACGGAGGAGGAGCTGTTTTTCCACGGCGGGCATTCCCCGGAAAGGCCTATGAACCAGACGGTGTTTTCCTGCGGGAAAAGCGCGCTCAGCCAGCTGGAAAAGCTGATTCGGAGCAACCGCGGAGAGGAAACGCTCGCCGCGCTGGGCAGGATGTACGCAGAGATCAGCCGGTGCGAGGGCACGTCCCCCGAATATCTGCGCCACCTGTACTGCCAGATCATCTTTCTGTTTCTGCATGCGGCCGAGAGCCACAATGTCCGGGCCGTCACCGAGCGGACGGATTTTTTGCTGTACACCGCGGTACGGCAGGAAACGCTTGCCGGCCTGTGGGACATTCTGCGCCGGACCGCGCAGGACTATTTTTCCGCTTTGAATCCCTCCTGTCCCGATATCGCTGTTCGGGTGGAAAATTACATCGAGGCCCATTACCGCAACTGCGGTCTCACCGTCCAGAGCATCGCCGGGGAACTTGGGTTCACCAACTCATACCTGTGCGCCGCATACAAAAAAAGCTGCGGCAAAACGGTCAACCAGCGTTTAACGGAAATACGCCTGCACCATGCGAAGGAGCTTCTTGCGGGAACCAGCCGCAGGCTTTACGAGATAGCCAACGCCGTGGGCTACGGGGACGGAAAATATTTTGTCAAGCTGTTCACCCGGGAGGTGGGGCTTTCGCCCAGGGAGTACAGGGGGAGGCATTCATATGAAGAATAGTCTCCTGCGGTGGCTGCAGTGGTCCACCTCCTGCGGAAAGCTGCGCAGCAAGCTGCTCTGTATTTATTTCCTGCTTATCGTCATCCCGCTGGGGATGTTTTCCCTCTATGCCTATCTTCGCGTGAAAAGCGTTATCCAGGAGCAGACCTTCTCGGCCGCGCAGAATGCCTTTGACGATACCTGCCTGTCTCTGGAGCATCTTCTGGGCCGGCTGGACGGTGTCATCGACATCCTGTCCACAGATTCCCTAATCTATACGATGGCCTCCAACGATCCGCGCGACTTTACATATATCCGCCGTCTGGAGGATTCCGACCAGCTTGCCACCACCTTCGAGCACCTGCGTGTGCTGTCCGGTGTGGACCGCATCCGGCTTTATGTCGGAAACGATTACCCCTACTCCAACACCAGGACAAATATCGTCCAGATCAGTCGGATAGAGCAGAGCGGCTGGTATCAGGCCGCCGCGCAGGGCCGCCGACGGCTGTGGTGTGCCCCGGCCGACCTTGGGGAATCTTCCGAAACCGGGCAGCCGTGCTTTTCCTCCATACAGATGGTATACAATCCGCGCAGCGTAAAGGAGCCGCTGGCAATCCTCCGCGCGGATATCGACGCCCGCCGGGTACAGGAGCTGGTGAGCGGCACCTCCATCACCGAAAACGGTCTTTTGCTGCTTTTGCGCGGGGACGAGGTCCTGCTCGCGTCCGATCCGGACATTCCTCTCTCCCGTCTGGACACGCTGGTGGAGCAGCTGCACGGTTCCTGCGCGGGCGCATGGGCGACCATACAGGCCAACGGCACAGATTACTATGTGCAGTCCAAGGGTATCGGCCCGTCGGGCTGGCGCATCGCCAGCATCCTGCCCTACCGTGACGTTTTCCGCCTGAGCCATGAGCTGAGCATTGAAATGCTCGTTATTGTCATAGCCGTCGCCCTGGCGGCCTATCTGCTGGCATATCTCATCAGCCAGTCCACATTAAAGCGGATATCTCAGCTTACCGGCACGATGCAGGCTGTGGAAAAAGGCAACGTCACCGTGCGGCTGGAGCCGTCGGGCAACGATGAGATTGCTCAGATGATGGACGGCTTCAATCAGATGATGGACCGCGTGGACACGCTGATGGAAGAGCGGGTGGAATATGGACGCCAAATCAAAAACCTTGAGCTGAAAGCACTTCAGGCCCAGATCAACCCACATTTCCTGTACAATTCTCTGGATTTGATCAACTGCACCGCCATCAGCCGCAACGTGCCCGAAATCAGCCGTATGGTGAACGCGCTGGGCCGTTTTTACCGGCTCTCTCTCAGCAAGGGGCGCGAAGTGATCCCCCTGTCCGATGAGCTCAAGCACGCGCAGCTTTATGTGGAAATCCAGAATCTGCGGTTCGAAAACCGCGTCTCTGTCCGGTGGGCGCTTGACCCTGCCGCCGCCCAATGCCGGATCATCAAAATCGTGCTGCAGCCGCTGATTGAAAACGCGATCATCCACGGTATCTTTGAAAAGCCGTCAAAATGCGGGCGCCTCGCCGTGGCGGTGCGCCGTGAACCGGACGGCATCCGCATCACCATCGAGGACGACGGCGTGGGGATGGATGAAGCCACCCTGCTCTCCAACTTTTCCCCTGCCGCGCCGGGCCAGATCACAGCCACTCCCGGCGGATACGGCGTGCGCAACATTCAGGACAGGCTGCGCCTGGCCTACGGCGAACCGTTCGGGTTGTCCTGCGTCAGCCGGCCGGGCAAGGGCACCACAGTCACAGTTTATATCCCGGCCATTGAGCCGGAAGAACAACCGCAGGAGGGGTAGGTACATGCATTTTTCCGTTTTCAGCGATGCCGAATGGCTGTATCCCGATTCCGCGCACAGCGCGCTGTCCGGCATCAGCCTGCATCTGCCGCGCGGCGGCCACGACGGCGCCCAGATTCTGGGCGGCATACTCTCCGGAACGCTTTCCGCCGTGCTCCGCTGGGACGGCGGCCGCGGGCCTGCGGTGCGGCTGTACCGTCTGCTCCCGGTGGGCGTAAACGAAAACACCTCGCCCACGCTGATGACGACGACCGACTACGAAAGCTGCCGGGAATTCGTCACGCGCAAAGCCCCCTTCGAGGTCTTTGACGCGCTGAAGCCTTTAACGGAACCGGAAACGCCGGACGGAACACGGCTTGCGCTTTATCTCTGTGCAGAGGCTGCCGCGGATGAAACGCCCGGGGAATATTCCGGCACGCTCACCGTTACAGTGGGTGCGGACAAGGCGGAGCTTTCCGTCCGCTGCACCGTGCATGCGCCGGTGGTCCCGCCGCCTGCACAGGCGCGCCTTAGCATGCTCAATTTTTTTGATTACGACGGCCCCGTCCGGCAGCACGGGCTTGTCCGAGGCGGGGCGGACTACTGGCAGGCGTTCCGAAGCTATGTCCGGGCACAGCTCGACATGCGCTGCACGCATATCCTGCTGCCGCCGGGCGAAGCGGTGTATCGGGACGGCGCGCCGGCCGGGTTCGATTTTTCTTTTGCGCAGCAGGCCGGCCGCATCGCCCTGGAAGAGGGCGCCGCCTTTCTGTGCGGCGGGCATGTGGCCCACTGGCACGAATGGGACGACAGCGAGTATTACCCCAACTGGGACAGCACCACCGGCGTGAGCACTCCGCAGGGATATCTGCAGCTGCGCCTGTATTTTTCCCAGTGGGCCCAGGTCATCCGTGCCAACGGCTGGCAGGGCCGCATAACGCAGGCGCTGGCCGACGAGCCGCAGACGCACAACGACAAAACTTACCGTGCACTCGCCGCCATATGCCGCAAATTCCTGCCCGGCGTGCCCATTCTCGACGCGGTGGAAACAACGAACCTGGGCGGCGGCGTCGACATCTGGGTACCCAAGCAGGACACCTATGAAAAATGGCGGGAGGAATATACGGCCCTGCAGGCCGCAGGCGAAGAAATGTGGTTCTACACCTGCGCCTTCCCGGCGGGGCCGGCCATGAACCGCAGCATGGATCTGCCGCTTGCCGTGAGCCGTACCGTGCTGTGGATGGGCGCTCTTTACCGGCTGTCCGGATTCCTGCACTGGGGTTTCAATTACTACATCGGGGACGATATCTGGCACAGCGCCTGCTGCCCCCATAAGGGCGCGCTGCTGCCCGCCGGGGACGCGCATATCGTCTATCCCGGCAAGGACGGCAGGCCGTGGCGCAGCATGCGCTTTGAAGCCCAGCGCGCCGGCGCCGAGGACTACGAACTGCTCATGCAGGCTGTGGACGCCGCCCCCGGCGAGGCCGACGCACTGGTCCGCACCGTATGCACAACGTTCCGCAGCTATGCCCGCAGCGGAGCGGCGGTGGCGGCCGCGCGCCTGCGGCTGTTTCGTCTGCTGGAGGAGGTCGCTCGGAATGGCTGACATACAATGGTTTTGCGACGCACGTTTCGGCATGTTCATCCACTGGGGGCTTTACGCCGTTCCCGCCAAGGGGGAATGGTATGCCAGCATCGGCCGCGTCCCGCCCGAGCGCTACGAAGAATATCTCCGCACATTCGACCCCGTTGATTACGATCCGCGCGCATGGGCGCGCCTGGCCAGACAGGCAGGTATGAAATACGCCGTGCTCACAGCAAAGCATCACGAAGGATTTTGCCTGTTTGATTCCGCCTATACCGATTACAAAGCCACAAACACCCCCGCCGGGCGCGACCTGGTGCGGGAATACGTCGACGCCTTCCGCGCCGAGGGGCTTCGTGTGGGGCTGTATTATTCCCTGGTCGACTGGCACCATCCCGACTATCCCGCTTACAACGACCCCTTCCACCCCATGCGCGGGACGGACGTCCGCCGGGAGGAGCGCTGTGATTTCAGCCGCTATCTCGACTATATGCACGCACAGGTCCGGGAGCTTTGCACCAACTACGGAAAGCTGGACCTGCTCTGGTTCGATTTTTCCTACGACGGACACTGTGGCGAGGACTGGCGTGCCGGAGAACTTGTAGAGATGGTGCGCACGCTGCAGCCCGGCATCCTGCTCAACAGCCGGCTGGAGGCGAGCGGCGGCTCGCTGGGAAGCCTGCTCTCCGGCGCGCCCACGCCCTGGGCGGGAGACTTCGCCACCCCCGAGCAGATCCTGCCGCCCGCGCCCCTGTGCCGCCCGGACGGGACGCCGGTCTGCTGGGAGGCGTGTCAGACCATGAACAACAGCTTCGGGTACACGGCCGCGGACCGGTGCTTCAAAACGGCGCGCACCTGCATCCGCCAGCTGGTGGAATGCGTCTCAAAGGGGGGCAATTACCTGCTGAACGTCGGGCCGGACGCCCGCGGCAATATCCCGCCGCAGTCCCGCCGCATTCTGTGCGAGATCGGCGAATGGATGCGCCTGAACGCCGACAGCATTTACGGATGCGGCGCCAGCGCCATTCCCGTCGCCGCGTTCGGCTGCCGCGCCACCGCCCGCGGCAAAAACCTTTATCTCCACGTCATGGAGCAGCCCGTGGGGCCGCTGGCGCTCACAGGGCTTTCGCCCGCCGCCATCCGATCCGCACGTGTGCTCGCAACCGGCGCAGAGGCGGACATCCTGACAAGCGGCTGGGCCGTGCAGAATTATCCCCAAACTGCGTTTCTCAGCCTGGCAGCGCAGGCCAACGAAACGCTCCCCCTGCCGGATGAAACGGATACCGTCCTCCATCTGACGATCTCGGAGACATAAAACAACAGCAGCAGCCGCATCCATGGGGCAGATGGACGCGGCTGCTGCTGTTGTTGCCTTTGTCTATGAAAATATATTTTCCAATATTATCCGTGCATCTTCCTTTTTCATCCTGCGGGGATTAAACGCCTGGAACAATTCCATTTCAATTTCCGCCGCCATCCGATCCAGCATACCGTCGTCCGGCCGTTCGGCAAAGCCCGAAATCGGGCGCAGACGCAGCGTTTCATCTCTGAAGGCTATGACAGCCTGGCGGACGGCCATGCCGGCCTGCTGTGGTGTTTCGGCGCCTGTAAATGAACATCCGAACATCCGCCCCACCGCGGCCGTTTTTTCCGGGAGAGCCGGGGCATTGAATTCCAGAACCCATGGAAGCGCATAGGCACATGCATATCCGTGCGGAATGCCGCACCGTGCGCCCAGTATATGCGCTACGGAGTGCCCTGCGTGCGTATGCCCGTACCGGAGCATCCAGCCTCCCAGCATACTGGCCACGGCCATATGCTCCCGCGGTTTTACCGCGTCCGGATATGACACCGCCAGAGGCAGCCATTGTATGACCGAACGAATATTTCCCTCGCTGATCTGGTCTGTCGGGACAGACGCCGCCGTTGATGTGTAGGATTCCACGGAGTGTGCCAAAACATCCATTCCCGTGGACGCCGTAAGCCCTGCCGGCAGCCCCACCGTAAGCAAAGGATCCAAAACAATATACTCCGCCATCGCGTTCGTTGCCAGGATTGGGCATTTGACGTGTTCGGGGCTGGTGATGACCAGGCCGTCCGACAATTCGCTCCCGGTACCCGCCGTCGTGGGAACCGCCACAAGGCCGCCCGCTTTTTTCATTTCATTTTTCTGCCCGGCGTAATCCATGATTTTCCCCGGATTGCAGCGCAGCAAATTGATCCCCTTTGCCGTATCGATGCTGCTTCCCCCGCCCACTGCTATTACAGCGCCGCACCGTTCCGCCCTGCAGAAAGCCGCACCCTCGTCCACGACTTCGCTGGGCGGGTCCGCCTGTACTTTATCAAAAAGTGCGAACTCCACCTGTGCCTGTGTCAGGCTGTTTGTTACGCGCTCCACAATACCCGCCTTTTTCACGCCTTCGTCGCAGACTACCAGCGCCTTGTCCACGCCGAGCCGGCGCAGCAGCGCCCCTGTTTCCTGTACCTTCCCTGCGCCATACAGTATCCGGGCTTCCTGCAGCAATGTAAATTCCATTTTACATCCGCCTTTCCTCATAAATGAAGCAGCTTCGCTGCATTTCCGTAAAACACCTTGTCCGCAAGAACAGGATCGTCCGCAAAAGCCTCTTCACAGGCTGCAACAGACTGTGTGATCCCGTCGAAGGGATAATCGGTTGCAAACAACAGCTTATCTTCGCCAAACAATCCGGCCAGTTCCCGCATGACCTTTGCGTTTTTAAACGATGTGTCTGTATACACATTTTTCCAGCCGTGCTTGTGAACAGCCTGCGCCAGCTCCTCGTACTCCCAGCCGCAATCTCCTCCGGCATGCGCGGGAATAAGGATGTAATCCGGATACCGCTCGATCAACGCGAGCATATAATGCAGCTCTCCATATTCCTTTGGCGCCAGAGGCTGATATTTACTTCCCGGCTTATAATAATCATTGATCCCGCAATGTGAAGTGATCGGCAGGCCCATTTCTCCAAACACCTCTACGGCTGCGTAAGTGCGTTCGTCCGTGAGAGGCACATTTTGCAGAATGGGATGCAGCTTTAACCCTTTTGCGCCCCTTATGATATCCCTTTTCAGCTTGGCCTTCATTTCCGGGATGGGAAGGCGGAAGTCCGCACTTGTAAACGGGAGCAGCCTCGGCTCCAGCTTTGAGGCGGCCAGCGCTTCTTCGAAGCTGGAATTCGGCATAACGGGCAGCGACACCGCATAATCGATATGGTTTTCATCCAGCGCCTTTTGTGTCGCCTCCAGGCTTCCGTATTCCCATGTCCTCAGTTGACCGGCATCGATCAGGATATTCTGTTCCTCCTGGTTTTCCGTAACCAGCGCGCGGCTGTAATGATCCCGCGCCAAATCCTCAAACGGGTCCGGATAGGGGGGGAAATGAAGCTGCGGATGGAATACGATGTTTCTGCTGTCGTGAAAAATATCCCCCAGATGCGTGTGGAAATCAATGATCCTTCTTTTCATGTCCAAAATGCCCCTCTCTTCCATTGTTTCATACACAGGGCAGCCTGTAAAAAGGCCCCGGCCGCGCTGGACGCGCCGCACCGGGGCCTCGGCTGATCATTCTGCGGCCTTCAATCGCGCCTGGGCGATCCTGCACGCTCCCATCGCGGCATCTTCCCGGGCAATGAGCACCTCAACATTGTCATATTTCTCCGTAAACAGCTCTTGAAAAAACTGAAAATGAAGCTTGCTTTTCACGATCGCACTGCCCCAGGCTCCCACTCGGAATACCGGCCGCTCTGCAAAATGCAATTGCTGTACAACCGCATCTCCCAGCGAAAAAGTGTGACGCGCCGCCTCTTTGAGTATTTCAACCGCATAGGGATCGCCCTGCTCGGCCGCCTGGTCCACGACCCTTGCGAGGCCCGGATTTTTCCAGCACATATGTTCAATATCGATGCACACGCCAATCAGATCTTCCTTGCGCTCCAAATGCAGCACCTCGTTGAGCATCCTGCTGAGGATGGACGGCCGGGCCCTGCCGTCCATCAAAAGGCTCAGATGATTCAGTGCGCGCATGCTGATCCAGCTTCCCGATCCTTCGTCGCCGAAGATGCAGGGAGGCCAGCCGCCGCACCGTGCCGTCTGCCCTTTTTCATTGCAGCCGAACGCAATGGAACCGGTGCCGGCAATAACGACTGCGCCCACTCCCCCGGTGACGGCAAATTGCGCCACCTGCGCGTCATTTACACACAATACCGGACACACAAAGCCGGAAAGGCCTTTGTAAATGTCATCCACCGCCTGCTGGTCCCGGTCCGTATCCAAGCCTGTCGTCCCGCACACAAGATAAACGCATTCTTTGCGGGAACCTCCGAATTTGGCCAGGCATGCATCAATATTTGCATTGACCCGTTTGATCACTTCTTCACGTTCCAGGCGGTAATGCGGCGCCGGAGGCCCGACGTACTCCGCGACCACGCCGCCCTCCGGGGTACAGGCCCGGACAAGATATTTGGTACCGCCGCTGTCTATGCCTAAGATATATTTCATATCATCTTGCCCTGCCTTTATCTTCCGTTATTGTATTTGGTGGGACAGTTTTTCGTATACAGATCATATGCCGGCGACCCCTCAGCCAACCCCAGCAGCTCCGGTACCCGTGCCGCCAAAAGCTGAGGGAGCAGTACCGCTTCAAAAATCTGCGTGTGGTCATGGCCAGTGCGCAGAGCATGCAGCACTTTCGCCCCCTGGATCGACTCATCCGTGGTGACCATATAGGCATAGGGCGAAAAATGGGCATGGCAGCGCGCCAGCTCCATCATGCGCTCCCGTTCTCCGGGCGCGTCACTGATATAGAACACCCCGCCCAGTTCCCGGTCTGTCAGAATAATCGGCCCATGCAGATACTCTTCGAATTCAAAGCTCATGGACGGCACCTTGATCGTCTCCAAAATTTTCAGGCATCCCTCTGTGGCGGCTGCAAACGCACTGCCGCACCCGACCAGTACATATTTGCGAATCTGCACCAGTTCATCCTGATTCCGCCGGAACCATGCTTCCGTGCGCCGGATATTTTCTTCCATCTGGTTCACAGCAAGGTCCAGCACACCGATCTCCGCATCGTATTTATCCGGCCCGATCGTCCCGGCAGCCAAAGCGGCCTCCAGCGCGCATATGTAAAAACAAAGCACCGACGCTGTATATCCTACCGTCTTGGGGCCTGCGAGCTCTTCTCCGCAGCCAATGAGCATATGATGGCTGCTGCGTCGCCGGATCTCACATTCCGCCTCCCCTGTGATACTGATGGACGGGTAGTCGGCAAGCTGTTCCATCGCCTGCAGCGTGTTGGTCGACGAGCCCCCCTGCGAGATAAACACCACCATGGGCCGTTCGCCCCGCAGCTGCGGGATGCGCGAAGAGGGTACCGCGCATACGTCCACATCCAACATTGTCTCCATATATCCTGCGGCGGCACGCTCCGCATTCAGCGAAGTGCCGCTGCCGATCAGATACAGTTTATCCGGGTTCACCGCACAAAACAGCTTCACAAATTCTTCTGTCTGTGATTTTCTTTGCTCAAGGATCTGCCGGAGCACCTCGGGTTGGCTTTTCCAGTAATGATACATACTGTTCCCCATGAAATCATTTCTCCTTTTCAAAGTCTTCCGGCAGCGGCTCATCCCTTCAGGCCTGATGTAGCGATGCCTTCAACAATATATTTTTGGAACAAAAGATATACGGCTACCGGCGGAATGCCGCTGAGCAGCATCGCAGCGATTTTTACGCGGCCTTCAATCCAGGAACCATCCCCCAGAAGACCGGCCACCAAAACGCTGACGGGCTTCCATTTGGTTCCCGCCACCAATGTCGGCCACAAAAAGGAACCCCACACCTGCATAAACTGTATGACCGTCACCGTCAGCAGCGGCGTGGCCATCAGCGGCAATACCACACGCAGAAATATTTTCAAATGCCCTGCGCCGTCTATCTCGCCGGCTTCTATCAGTTCATGCGGCATGCTCTCCAGAAACTGTCTGATGATGAATACCGCAAATGCGGACGGAATGGACGGAATTGCGAGGCCGATCAATGTATCGCTCCAACCCAGGTTATACACAAATCGGTAAAGGGGGATGATGTAAGTGATCATCGGAAGCATCATGCTCGACAAAATAAGCATAAAGATCACATCACGCCCCGGAAATTTAAAGCACGCCAGCTCATACGCCGCCAGAGAGGACACGATCAGCATGCCGACGATGGTCACGCTCACATAGATAAGCGTCTGGAGAGTTGACGGTGACATATTGGTTTGCAGCAATGCCTGTTTGATGTTTTCGATGCCGCTGGACAGCGAATTGGGATAAAATGTAGAAACGATCCCTCTGTCCGCAGTCGAAAATGTCACGCTGATCAGCTGCGTAAAGGGCAGCAGGCACACGGCCAGCCAGAAAAGTGCAAATATCCAGCTGAATATCTTTGCCGCCGGAGAAGTTTGCTTCATCATAATACCGCCCCCTTCAATTGTCCTTGTTCTTACAATTGCGGTAAACAATCTGGAGCAGCGTAATGGCGAAAATAATAAGCATCAGCACAAAGCCTTCTGCACATGCACGCCCCAAATTGCCCGCTTTGCCCGAATATACGTTGCCCACAATCTCCATGACCGGATAGCTGGCAAACGCATTCTTGCCGCCGATCACGCCCACGGCGCTGGAGTTGGAAAGCACCCACGGGATGTCATAGGTCTGGATCGCCCCGATGAAGCAATTCACGACCACAAAAAACAGCACCGGCTCCAGCATTGGGATGGTGATATGGATCCACTGCTGGAATGTACTCGCACCATCGATTGTTGACGCTTCGTACAGATCGTTAGGAATATTTTTCATGCCGGCGGTCAGGATGATCATGTTGAAACCGATGGCGCGCCAGAGGTCAATGATAATCAGAAGCGCCGTAAAATACCCCGGCGTCAGACGCCAGGTAACGCCTTCGCCAATTCCCATTTTAGCCAGAAGCACCGCCACCAGCCCGGTGTCCGCACTCATCAGCCACAGCCAAACGCCCGTAGCCAGAAAGAACGGTGCAACATACGGCATAAAAAACGCGCCGCGCAGGAAATTGTGCATGCGCCCGCGGAACTGATTGATCACCAGAGAAATGACCGTGGCAAAAATAAGGTTCAACGGCACCACCAGCACCACGAAAAGCGACAGGTTTTTCAGTGAAGTCAAAAAGCGTTTTCCCTGCTGCGTTCCTTCGCTGAGCACGGTTTTAAAGTTCTCAAGCCCGACAAAAGAAATTTCCGCATTTGTTCTGGTAGACCAATCAAAAAAGCTCATCACCAGCCCATAAAGCATCGGCCACAAAATAAAAACGCCGAAAAAGACAACAAACGGCGCAAGCCCCAGATAGTGCTTTCCGTACTTGCGCCAGAAAGCTCTGCCTCCGGTTTTCCCACGACCCTGCCCCGTAACACGTTTTGCGGCTGTATTTGCCATGGCGCTCTCTCCTTTTCACCTGATTCTTCCCAGGCCCCGCCCGAATGGCGCGGGGCTATGGCCAACCCGCCAGAAGCCTCTCGCGGGCTGGCCATAACCGTGGGTGTGCGGCCGGGCCGCAAACCCACACAGCTTACGCAGCCGGTTTATGCATTTTCATTGATCATTGCAATGGAGTCCTCGGCAGCCGCCTTTGCATCCGTGAGGCTTCCATCCCAAAGCCCGAACATGGAATCGGCACAGCCTGTCTCCCACATCATGTCGCAGCGGAACGGGACCGCCTGGTTCACGCAATTGTTCACGATCTCGTTGCATACGCTTAACAACCACGGCGACTCCGGATCATTTGCAATTTCGTCCATCGCGTCATTGTTCATAACAGGGCGTCCCATCTCGCGGCAGAACGTCTTCATCTGCTCGGTATCGGTGATGTACATCAGGAACCCGGCCGCCGCATCGTTGCGTCCCTGGTCTCCGCTGTCTACAACTCCCAGCCATTCGTTGCCGTAGGAAGCACTGTACGGGCCTCCTGCCACCTGAGAAGGCATCGGGATAGCGTCGTATTTGAAATTGCTGTTTTCCTGTGCGGCAGCTTCCAGGTTGGGGTTCAGGAACGGGCCGTGCACAGTAAAGGCCAGCTTATCAGACGTAAACGCATCCGTGGCTGCCTGGTCCAGGAACGTATAAGCCGCAGAGTACTGTCCAACTTCCTTCAGCAGCTCGTATCCGGGCTCCAACGCCTCAGCCGTGATCGTCGTTTCTCCATTCTCCCAACCGACCTTCAGGTCCGGGTTGCCGCATACAAACGCGCTCGTTACCCAATCGCTGGCCGTCAGGTTAGGCAAAACATCATAACCATTTTCCTGCACGGCCGCAAACTGTTCCAGCAATTCATCCAGTGTTTCAGGACGCTTGGACGTATCAACGCCGCAGGCCTCCAAAACAGTCAGATTGCGGTATAAAAGCTGACAGTTTGCAGTGAACGGCAGCCCCCAACAGGTTCCTTCCGGATTCGTCATCAAATCCTTCATGGCGTCGGCATTCAGGGCGTTTTTGTATTCTTCGGGCGCCGCGTCGTAATAAGGCTGAAGGTTCAGAATATTCGCGCTCTCCACAATGCGCTTGCCGTTCAGGAACTGGATGGCAAACATGTCCGGCAGAGAGCCTCCCGCCATAAACCCGGATACGATCTCTGTGTCCGGTTTTCCAACAAAGGTGATGCTTTTCACCTCCGGATGCTGGGCAATGTATTCATCCGCCCATGTGTTGAATATCTCTGCCGCTGTACCTACGGTCCAGTCCTGGAACAGCCACATGGTCAGCTCATACCCTTCACCGCTCCCCTGGCTGCCGGCCGGTTCTGCCGGTGTACTGGAACCTGCACCGGACGTACCTCCACCGCCGCAGGCGGCAAGGCCTGCCGCCATGACCAGCACGAGCACAAGACTTAAAATCCGTTTCATCTTTTTCATCCTTTTCACCTCATTTTTATTTTCTATTGCATACGCAATAAAATCCAATGCTGCACCGTTTTCTGTTCCACAAGGCTGTTCTTATGGATATTTTATATATTTTTCTTTCTGACACTGCACAAAAAAAGTACATTTTGCTTTCACTGCTTCTATTATAGCCGTTCGGGCCTTTCAGCGGCACTATCATTAATAATAGTATTGCCGGGGCATTTCCCCTCATTGTTTTTTCACTCCCCCCCTTATTGATAGGGCGGTCTTTTTTCTGCGCGCAAAATAAGAGCGCTGTGAATGGGGTTCACAGCGCTCTTGTGCATATGGGGAGCCAAATTGATCTGCGCGCAACAGCATAAAACTTACAGCAGCTTCAGCTCCTGCGCCTTTTTTATCGCCAGAACTTTGTTGTTCACTTCCAGTTTTTGATAAATGTTTTTAATATGATAGCGCACCGTTGTCACTGAAATAAACAGCCTTTCGCCAATCTCTTCATGCTTGCAGCCCCGTTCCAGCAGGCCGAGGATCTCTTTTTCCCTTGCAGTAAGCACAACTTTGCTGAAGTTCAGGCGTTCCACACGCTTTTGATATTCCTGCGCACAGAAAAGAACGCGGTTCATGTAAGCGGCTTCAAAAACATTCTGGTCTGAAATTTTTTCCAGCATGTCCAAAATATACACAGCATTTTCAGCGAACGGCAACACGATCCCGTCCGCCTGCCCAATTTCCAATGCACGGCACAACGCGGCGCACCCGGCTTCTTCTCCATGCAGCTGTTTTTGCGCCACAGCCATATAAACAGCATTGTGCAGAAGCCCCAATTGATTTTGATACGGCGCAAACTCGCGCAGCGCCATCTCGCACACCGCTTCAAGCCGGATCGCATCGCCGCTCAGCATCACAGCTTTCGCATGTACGGTATGATAAAACGGCATTCCTTGGCGCAGAAAGCTGGCTCCGCTCAAATCGCCGCTGCGTATCCATTCCGCAATCTCGCCGCCGCGTCCCAGGCAGGCATTCAAATATCCGTCGCACAGCGCAAACGTCGAATTGAGGACCGGGTTGTTCTCCTTCAGTACCTCTTCCCGAAGAGATTCCATCATCTGCGGGTCCCTCTCACTGGTACTGCACAGAATCTCCAGCCGTGCCAGCGCAAATTTGGCGCAAATCATCAGACACGTCTGCTTTGCCGCCTTGGCTTTGTACATCGCTTTATATGCATGCAGCTCCACATGGTCGAAGTCCCCCGTCTCCAGGGCGTATTCCGCCAGCGCGACAGAATCGCACCCCGTGCCGCAGCCATCAATGGGGGCCGTCAGGCTTTCGCTGTGCTGCGCAAGATATTCCGCCGTGTGCCGCAGCCCGCCCTTTTCTTTGTAATATCCATAGAGAAGATGCGGAGAACCGAACGTGAATTCTTTGCGCCGCGTTACGATGCAGGAACATCCCCCGGAGAAATACTCCATTGCTTTTTCATTACACCGTACCATTGCCTCCAGGTCGTTATATACCACAAACGTACGAACTACATTCACCTCGCCCAAAAGGAACCGCTTATAGCCGTCGTTCAGCGCCGAGCCCCGGATATACCGTTCCATTGTATCCAGGCCGTCCCGGCACCGTCCCGGCGCACCCGGCTCTGTGCCCATCGCGCGAATACGGATATACTGCAAATATGCAATTGGGTATTTAAGACACTGCTCCTGTGTAAGCGTATCAAAAACATGAAAAAGCTGCCGAAATTGTGTAAACTGAATGTCCGGCGTATTCTCACGGTTGAATTCCGCCAGAATCATCTCTATCTCGCCGGCCTGATACAGATATTCAAAAGCTCTTCCATACTGCCGCTCGCGCAAATACCATTCTCCGGCCCGTTTGTACAAAGGCTGAAAATCAATATTCAGGAATTTGGCCCGCAGCATAAAAAATTCCTGCAGCAGATTCCGTATCTTATAGCTTTTATCAAACTCATTGTATACAACAAAGGTATTTTGCTTGATCAGCGTCTGCAGCACATATCCCGCCTCCGGGTCATCCAGCACATAAAGCGCCATCGAGATCGTAAAGGTCTCCAAAAAGGACAGCCTGCAGAGCGTCTCACGCGCCTTTCCACTGAGCGTATTGTACAGATTCTGTTCAATGATGTCATTTATCGTGTCGCTTTTTCCCACCGGCAGGCCGCGCTGCACGCCCTTCAGCAGCACATACACCATGGATACCCAGCCTTCTGTGTAGCTGTATATTTTTTCCACATCATCTTCAGACAGCATACAGCCGGCCATATTGAAATACCGTTGAATCTCCTCTCCGGTAAATTTCAGGGATTTTTCCGTCAAAGTAAAGCACAGCTGTTTCTGGTACAGGCCCGCCGCATCCAATTTTGACAAATCACGTGTGATCAGCACAATATGCATATTCTTGATATGCTCCTGCACTACGAGCTTGATCAGCGCAAACACTCCCGGGTCATTGATCACTTGAAAATCATCCAGCACCAATACCGCCGGGCGTTTATATTCATAGTCGATCAGCAGATCCACCAGATTGGCACGCTTGAGTTCATCATAGGGATAACCCATTTTTTTCAGCGTATGGCGCAAATCGCTCCCCTGAATATTCTCTACCAGATGGTTCCACAGATATTCCACCGACCCCCCGCTTCCTGCCAGGGAGACCCACACAAGATCCGCCGTTCCGGCATACTGGTTCAAAAACTGGCTGACTGCCGTTGTCTTTCCATATCCAATGGGCGCATGCACGATAGACAGCGGATACAAAAAAATGTTTTCCAGCTTCTGGTTGATCCGCCTACGATTAAGCAGTTTTGTTTTCGTCTGCAAAACAGCGCCCCCTTTGCAGCAAATTTGCTATTTTTTCATTGCAATACAGCAATTTGCATGTTAATTTATTATACAGCGCGCAGCATGATTATTCAAGGTTTCTGTTTTTCCAGATACCGGTATGAAAACAGCTGCCGGAGAAGGGCTATTTCCCTGCTCCGGCAGCTGTTTTTGCACATCCGAACAATTTACGGTGCGCTTCATCCTCTTCTATCCCTGCGCTGCGTTTCGCCCCGCAATTCGTCCAAAGGTCAGTGCGATCGAATGGCTCAGCCCCGGAACGGTAAGCGGATAATCCACAGAAAAGCGATTGCCCTGCACGTTTCCCGCAACGTACAGGCCCGGGATCGCCTTTCCTTCCTCATCGTAACAGCGCGCTTCCTCATCACTTTCCAGGCCCCCCATTACTGCGATCATCGTGGCAGGAACGAACTTGGCGGCATAAAAAGGACCTTTTTCCACCGGGAACAACCGCATGGCCCGCTTGCCGTAATCCCTGTCGTTTCCCTCTGCGCACATGCTGTTGTAGCGTTCCAGCGACACGAGCGTCTGCTCCATGGGAAGGCCTGTTTTTTCTACAAGCTCTTCCAGTGTATCCGCCCGCAGCAGCTTGCCGCTCGCCACCGCCTTTTCCACAAGTGCAGGCGAAATATAATTGTCTATCGTAGAGAGCTTGCTGTACAGCGTACCATCCTCCAATTCCTCATCGGTCACGAAAAAACAGACTGAGCCATGGTTCGGGTGCACCCGCCGCACCTGCTCCGGCCAGTTGCTGTCCACAAATTGCCAAGCTGTTTTGTCCGGCAGATTCTCGATCTGGCTCCCGATCTGCTGCCCCGGAGCATCCTCATTCACAAAACGCAGCCCCCGCGTGTTCAGCAGCACAAACCCGGACGCCCCGAAAACGCTTCCCATATGGTGGGCGCAGGGGGCGTGTGGGCTGTCCTGTAACTTGGCGCCGATCCACATGCCCATCCGGTGCCCGTCGCCCGTGTTGCTCGGGCTATGGTTTTTATCTCTCCCAAGCCATAATTGCGGAGTATCGGCCATGCCGGGGCAAAAACGGCGGAGCATCTCCGCGTTGCTCATATAGTCCCCTGTGGAAAGCACCACCCCTTTTCTGGCCAGCGCTTTTATGTATCTGTCTTGCCCGACCTGGGCCACCGCGCCCTGCACGCGCCCATCTTTCTCCCGCAGCAGTTTCACAACCGGCGCCGAAAACAGGCATTGCGCCAGCCCAGTCTGCATCAGCATTTGCACGTTCCTCTGGAACACCGGGATATGCGTCGGCCGAACCCAGGCGGTCGTTTGATAGCACTTAAAGCGTTCCGTACCGTTCTCAAAGCTCTCCGGTGCTGGACAGCGCCTCGGCTGTATCCAACACTTTGTTCCTTCCGGCGGGACCTCCGCCGTCGTTTTCAATACCGGGATGTCGGGATAGCCTTCCAGATACCAATCAAACGCCTCGCCGGCCTCCTCTGCCCAACGGCGCAGGATGTTCTGGCTCACCTTATATGCCATATCCCGCATCAGGTCGTTGACGATCTGGACCTTATCCACGTTGCGGCGACCCCAAACATCCGCCACACGGCTGTCCATTACGGCAAAATCACCCGAACGCGCCTGTGGAGCCTCACATTTTTCCAGCAGGAGCACCGTGCTGCCCAACTCCGCTGCGGCGCGCGCTGCAGCCACTCCCGCCAGCCCTGCACCGACTACGACTACATCCGCTTCCATTGTTTTTTCGATCCGGCTTTCTTCAATTTCCGGAGGCTTGCCCAGCCAGGTTTCACCCTCATAAAGTGATTTCTTCATCATCAACTGCTCTGTATCCACAACAGGGCACTATCCTCCTTTTTATATTTAGCCGGAAGTGTTCAATCTGGCTTTACGCCTATTATAACGGAAACGTCCCTTTCTGGATACTATCATTGCTAATAGGTTTCTGTTCTTTTCGTACCTCTCATTTCAAAAAAGGCTGCGCCGCATTAAGCGCCTCCATGCAAGCAGCACCACACCAGCGGATAAAATTCTTTGAACTGCCCCATTCAGTTGCTCGGTAATTTTGTGGGTTTGGTTGGTCCCACCTGGCCGGAGCAGGCCCTGCGGGCCAACATCCACGCTCAGATCAGCCTGGCACTGAACCGCGTATATACTGAATGGTACCGCAGCAAAGGCTACAATTTTCAAATCACCAGCTCCACCAGCTACGACCAGTACTACGTCCATGGCCGCAACATCTTCGAGGTGATGAGCCGCATTACCGACGACATCTTCAACACCTACGTACGCCGCATCGGTACCATCGACCCCTATTACACCGAGTACTGCGACGGCAAAACCGTATCCTGCCCCGGCATGAAGCAATGGGGCACCGTCACGCTGGCCAATCAGGGACGCAACGCGCTGTCCATCCTGCAATATTACTACGGCAACAACATTGAGATCGTACGCACCAACAACATTCAGGCCATTCCCGAAAGCTATCCCGGCACACCGCTGCGCCTGGGCAGCACAGGAAATGCCGTGCGCACCATTCAGCGCCAGCTCAACCGCATCGCCCGCAACTACCCCTTCTTCGGCACTCTCGAGGTGGACGGCGTGTTTGGCGCCTCTACCGAGGCTGTGGTAAAAAAATTTCAAAAGCAGTTCAGCCTTGCCCAAGACGGGGTTGTCGGCCGGGATACCTGGTACAAGATCAGCTATATTTACGTAGCGGTCAAAAAGCTTGCGGAGCTTTCCAGCGAAGGTGAGGCCGCCACCGGCAACCTTGTAGCCGGCCAATGGCCCGGCACCCTGCTGCGTGTGGGCAGCCGCGGCGACGATGTGGAACAGATCCAGTTCTGGCTCAACGCCGTGGCCGAATTTGTGGACACCATTCCCACCGTCACGGTGGACGGCATCTTCGGCCAGGCCACGGACCGGGCCGTGCGCGCCTTCCAGCAGCATTTCGGCCTGACGGTGGACGGCATCGTGGGACAGGCGACCTGGAACAGCATCTACAACGAATACAGCTCTATCCAGACAGATATCGCCCCGCCCAACGTCGATACTCCGGGCCAGTTCCCCGGCACCACGCTCGCTGTAGGCAGCCGCGGCAACGACGTCAAGCAAATGCAGTTTTATCTGCGCATCATCTCCAACTCCAACAGCGCCATCCCGGCCATCACGGCGGACGGCATCTTCGGCTCCGCCACCGAGCGTGCTGTGCGCGCTTTCCAGCAATTCTACGGGCTTACCGTGGACGGTCTGGTGGGCAAGCTGACCTGGAACAAGATCTACGAGGTGTACACAGGCATCATCAACGGCCTGCTGGCGCCCACCGAACGCCCGGGCACTTACCCCGGTGCGCCTCTGCGTATCGGCTCTACGGGACGGGCGGTCAAGGAAGTGCAGTATTACCTGTACCTGATGAGCGCCTACTACACGGAAATTCCCGTCATCGCCTTTGACGGCATTTACGGCACCGCAACGGCGGAAGCCGTGCGGGCCTATCAGCGCCTGTTCGGCCTGGCGGTGGACGGCGTCGTCGGCCCCGCCACTTGGAACAGCATTTACAACCAGTTCTCCACGCTGCGCAACGTGGACGGCCCGGTGAACCGCTTCCGTGTGTTTGCATACCCGGGCTATGACCTTCAGGAGGGCATGAGCGGCAGTATGGTGCAGTTCGTTCAGTTCATGCTGGCTTACATCGGCTCGTTCTACGACACCATCTCCCCCATCACCGTGCTTGACGGCGAATTTGGCCCCGAAACCAAGGACGCCGTGGAGAGCTTCCAGCGGGAGTTCGCCTTCGCCATCACGGGCATTGTGGATGAACCCACCTGGGCGGCGCTCGTCATCACTTACCTGAGCCTTGCCTCCGACGAAGGCGAAAACGATCTGCCGGAGGGTGAATACCCTGGCTTCGTGCTGGCAATCGGCAGCGCCGGGCCAAGCGTCCGCCGCCTGCAGCGCTACATGAACGGCATCGCCTCCCGCTTCTGCGTGGCCTGGTTCGTGCCCGAAAGCGGTATTTTCGACGAGATTACGCTCAATGCCGTGAAGGAATTCCAGGAGGGCTTCGGCTTGCCTGTGACGGGCCTTGTGGACCGCGCCACCTGGGACGCCATTTACAATTATTACATCATGGAGGAGGAATAGGGCCATGGCCAAGGTCATCGTATACGACGAGTACACCAACCGTCTGTTCACCTATAACCTGTCTGAAAACGACCCGATGCCCTACGCCTACGGCAACACGATGCGCGTGCGCGAGTTCCGCGGCTCATCCAACAGCCCTACGCTTTGGACGACGACGCGCGCCATGGAGGCATGGAACCTTACGCGGCGGCGTTACGGTAAGGGCATTTACATCGGCTATGCGTTCAAGCGCATCTGGGAAGGCGGCCACGGAACGGCCAGCCAGCACTACGCGGGCGTGAGCTTCGACGTGGGGCAGAACGTTTCGTATTCCCAGCGCGTGGCCATCCGCAACGCGGCTGTGGCAACCGGCGCCTGGGGCTATGTGGAGCCCATCTCCATGACGCCGACCTGGGTGCATTTCGACCGCCGCTACGGTACTCCCGCGTGCAGCGGCACCACGGCGGGCTACCCCACCGTGCGGCGCGGCAGCCGCAGCACCTATGTGCTGATCCTGCAGGATGCCCTCAATGCGCTTGGCTACACCAACCGCCCGCTGGACGGCATCTTCGGCGGCGGCACGGAAAACGCGGTGCGTGCGTTCCAGCGCGCCGTGAGCCTGACGGCGGACGGCATCTGCGGCTGCAACACCTGGAAAAAGCTGACGGCGGCCAGCGTGGGCATCGGCCGCACCCGCACAGTCATCGACTGAGCCGCAGAACAAAGATCCCCGGTTTTGGCAATGCCAAAACCGGGGATTTCCTCAATACTGCCAGGAGTTGAATTCAAACGCATTGGGGCATTTTTCGCCTTGGTCCTCACTTTCCAGCAGCGCCTTGTATTTTTCATAGATCTCCGCCGCGCCCTCGGTCTCGTAATAGGGCTCCACGCGGCTGGCCTCCGTCAGGAAGTGGTACACGTCGCGGCCCATCTCGCGGCCGCGGCGGGTATGCATGTCCAGCGCGTAATCCGGCACTTCAAACTTTGTCCCCACTTCAAACTCGTGGTTCAGCAGATTTTTCACATGGTCGCTGGAGCGCTCTTTCTTCTGGCGGCACAGGTAACGGATGGCATGCACGAAGAACATGGGCCTGTCGCCGTCGTTGTAGGGGAATTCCTGGCGCATTTTGAACAGCGTGTACACCAGGTTGGGGGCATCCGGATTGCCGAAGCCGATATCCTCCACGCTGATGCACAGCAGGCGGCGCCACAGCTTTTCCTCAAACTGGGGGCTGGTGATGTACATTTCATAGGCCGCGTGCAGCGCGTCCTCTTCCTTGCCCCTGCGGATGGCCTTTTGCAGCATGGCTACCATTTCGTCGCCGGCATAGCCGTTGCGGGTGGTGATCTCCGCCCAGGGATCGTAAGACATAAATTCGCTCATGGTCAATACCTCCGTTTATTCCTTTGTTGCGCCCGCCGAAAGCCCTTCCGTGATCTGCTTGTGGAAAATCAGGTACAGCACTACGGTGGGGATGAGTACTACGATGATGGCGGCTGCCAGCGTGGGCCAGGAGCCCTGCTGCGCACCCGCGTAATTCATCAAAAATGTGGTCAGTGTTTTGAGCTTTGTTTTCGGCATATACAGGTACGGCACGTACATGTCGTTGACGATGTTGACGATCTTCAAAATGACGACCGTGGCCGTTGCCGGGGCCAGAAGCGGAAAAATGATGCTGTAAAAAATGCGGAAATAGCCGCATCCGTCGATAAGCGCGCTCTCGTCCAGCGCTTTGGGTATCTTGCTGACGAACTGCATGTACAGGTACAGCTGCATCAGGTCGGACGCCACATAGATGATGATGGGCGCGCCCAGCGTGTTGTACAGTCCCATGCTCTGGATGACCTTGAAGCGGGCGATCTCGACCACAAAGGTGGGCACCAGCATGCCCAGGTAAAAGCAGCCCATCACCAGCCTGCGGAAGCGGAACTCAAAGCGCTGCAGGCAATAAGCTGTAACGGACCCCAGCAGCACGTTGAAGAAAATACTCACCACCAAAATCACGGCGGTGTTTTTCACTGCCACGGGCAGCAGCTTCGCGCCCAGCACCTCGGCATAGTTGTCCCAGTTCCACGCACCGGGAGCGGGCGGCAGGATGGGTGAGGTGGAGGCGAGCTGGGCCTGTGTTTTCACCGATGTGAACAGCGTGACCAGCAATGGGCCGACAACCACGGCAACCACCGCGGCGCTCACAAGATATTTCACGCACAGGAACAGCGCGCGTTTGCATTTGTCCCGGTTCATCACGCCGCCTCCTCCTGGTTGAACACTTTTTTCAGCACCACGTTCTGGAACACATACACCAGAATGACGATGGCCATGATGGCCACGGCCATGGTGGCGGCCATGCCGAAGCTGTTGTACTTGAACGCGGTGTCAATGGTGTACAGCGTAAAGGTGGACGAGGCGTAGCCCGGCCCGCCGTTCGTCATGATGAACGGGATATCGAAGCACTGCAGCGTGCCGCGGATGCAGTCGAACATCACGAAGCTGAACACCAGCCAGATGTTGGGCAGCTGGATGCGCCAGAGCTGGTGCCACGCATTGGCGCCGTCGATACGGGCTGCCTCCATCATCTCGGTGGGAATGGACGTCAGGCCCGTGGAAAACAGCACGATGTGGTATCCGCTGAACCGCCAGGCGGACACCGCCGCCAGCACGAAATTGACAATTGCAGGGTCGCTGAGCCACTTGCAGATCCAGCCGGAAAGCCCCAGCCCCGTCAGGATCTGGTTGAACGCGCCGTTCACCGGGGAGAAGAAATAGGAAAACGCATAGGACATTCCCACGCCGTTGATGATAAACGGAAGAAACGCGATGGTCTTTACCAGCTTTGCGCCCTTAAAGCCGCTGTTCAGCATCACGGCGATTCCAAGCTCGATGGGGATCATCACCATGTGCACGGCCAAATAGATAAAGTTGTTGCGCAGGGAAAGCCACAGGTCCGGAGACTTCGTGAACATTTCGATGTAATTGCGTATCCCGTTGAACGGCCGCTCCGGCGAAACGCCGTCCCAGCTTGTAAAGCTCATGGCCACCAAATCCACAGAAGGGTAGACCACGAATATCAACAGCAGGATCACCGGCACCACGAGCGACAAAATAATAAAGCGGTTCCGGCTTTTGTGGATGGACTTCATACAGCTGCCCTCCTGAACGATTTTGGTTGCTCAAAAGCCCGCAAAAAGCGGCCGGGGCCCGAAGGCCCCGGATGAAAGCGGCTGTGCGCCGCCTTTCTGCTTACGGATGCGCTGCCGGGGAGCTTTATTTCATCCCCAGTTTCTCGCGCGCGGCGGACCAGTCGGCGTTGAGCTGGGCGAAGGTTGCTTCCAAATCAAAGCCGTCGGTCAGCATCGAGGTGCCCACCTTGTTGTAGTCGAACTTGCACTCGTTGACGATGGCGGTGTAATCGTCGCCGCCGCCCATGTAACTCACAAGCACGTACTCGGGCTGCTCCTCATCGGCGAACACCATGTACGGGTCCTTGTCCTTGGGTGCGTTGGTCATAGTGCTGTCGCTGGCCACGCGCAGGATGAACTCGGGATAGAACTCGGCGAAATAGAATTCCAGAAACGCCTCGGCCAGCTCCGGGTTCTCGGAGGTATTGGTGATGCCCAGGAAGAAATCGCCCTGGACGATGTGGTTGAAGTTGCCCTCCTCGTCCGTATAGGGCATATAGAAGGTTTTCAGGTTGGTCAGGTCCACGCCGCTGGCCTCGATCTTGGCCAGGCCCATGGAATTGTCCACCATCATGGCGGCCTGATGGTTCAGGAACAGGCTCAGCGCCTGGTCATAGCCCAGGCCCAGAGGGTCGGAGCCCAGCACGCCCTTTTGCAGAAGGTCATAAACCTTGGTGTACGCATCGCGGATGGGCTCGCCCTCTGCGAACGGCTCGTCCACCGTAGCCATATAATCCCAATAAGCTCCGTTGCCGGAGAAGCTTGCCGGCGAGTACTCCATCAGCGGATACATGGGCCAGCTGTCCTTGCAGCCCATGCCGATGGCCATAAAGCTGGGGTCCTGTGCGCCGAAATAGCTCTGCAGCTTTTCGCTTGCGGCCACAAAATCCTCCCAGGTCTTGGGCACCTCCACGCCGGCTTCCTCAAACATATCGGCCCAATAGAACACGTAGTCGGTGGAAATTTTTTCCGGCACGCCGATGATCTTCCCAGCCACGGCAAATTCAGCCGCCAGAGTGTTGTTCGCCGCGGCCTGCGTGTGGCTCAGGTCCACCATATAGTCCTTGAACACCGGATAATAGCGGGTCTGAAGATACATCAGGTCCGGCAGCTCGCCGGCAGACGCGCGGATCTTCATCTGGTTGAAATACTCAGCGTCGTCCTTGAACTCCTCGATCTCGATGTTCACGTTGGGGTACAGCTCCTGGAATCGGCCCTCCAGATCCATCTCCTCATACAGATCCATGGCCTCGTTGTCGTAGGTGGCAAAGGTGAGCGTCGCTTTGATGTTTGGGTCCAGCGCGCCCGCGGCGGAGGCGCTGGTGCCCGCAGCGGCGCTGCCGGAAGCGGAAGCGGCGGCGGAAGAGCTGCCCGCGCCGCCGCAGCCCGCCAGCAGCATGGCGGCCATGCACACGCACAGAGCCAGTGCCAAAACTTTTTTCATCATGATTTTCCTCCTTTAAGCTGTGCCGCGGCGGCAAGACGCCCGCCGTGCCGCCGCGCACTCTGTAAAACATACTATGAGCATAACACAAAAACTCCGCGCCTTGAAATGACACGGAGTTTGTTTTATTGATGTTTTTTTACATTTTCCTTCCGGTATTGCAGCGGCGTCTGCCCCGTCGCCCGTTTGAACGTACGCAGAAAATGCTCCACGCTGTTGTAGCCCACCGCGTCGCAGACCTCGTACATGCGCATATTGGTTTTCTCCAGCAGCTCCCGCGCGGCGGCAATGCGCAGGCCCGTGAGGTAGTCGGAATAGGATACGTCGAACCGCTTTTTGAACAGCGTGCAGAAATATTTTTCATTGTAGCCGCTGCGCTGCGCCACCTCGCCCAGCGTCAGGTCCGCGCGCATGTAGCTGTCGTCCAGAAAACGCTTGGCCCGCAGGACGGGGTCCGGGAACTGTTGGTCGTAGTTGGATTCAAAATATTCCATGATGCGCCGCAGCACCGAGGTGAAATAGATCACCAGGTCCCGCTGGGTCTCGATGGCGCGCAGCCTTTGGTACAGGCGGTGGTCCAGCCCCAGCTTGTAGGCGACCTGCATATCGTAAAAGCCCATCTCATAATACAAATTGTACAGGTACAACAGCGCCAGAGACTGGCCCTGCTCCAGCGGCAGGTCCTGCATATAGCCCACCAACTCATTCTTATACTGCTCCACCTGCGCGAAATCGGCCTCCATTACGGCACGGATAAAGGGCATGCAGCTTTTTGCCTGGCGCAGCGCCGTCACGGGGTCGAATTGCGGATAATAGCTTTCGTCATAGATACGCCCCGGACCCAGCACATAGCGCAGGGTGGTGTTGGTCTCGGCCTGCTCCAGCACCGTGTAAAACGACGTCTCCGGCTCGGCATGGGGCGCGGCCATGCCCACCGTACAGGAAATATTCATGTAATTCTTCCATGCGCGCTGCACCTGCGCCAGAAAGGTGCGGGCCTTTTCCACCGTACGGCCGGGCTGTGCCAAAGAATAAAACAAAAAGTGGCGCGACATGTCAAAGGAATAAAAACCGTCGGTGGAGCGGAACTGCGGCATCTGCATCACCAGCTTTGTCAGGGGCTGGGTCAGCGTAGCATTCACGTCCGTGCCCAGACGCGCCATCTCCCGGTATATTTCATCCAGAAAGAAGCAGGCCACAACATAGCCCTGCTCCAGCCCTGGCAGTTCCCCCGGCAGCGCGTTGTGGAAAATCACGTCCTGCAAAATGGCATTGGTATCACGCAGCGGCGCCGCGCCTGGGGCGGGTGCCGGCGCATCGCCGCCGGCACACAGTGCCGCCCGTGCCTCGCGTACCAGCTCCAGCATGCGGGCGGGAACGATCTCCTGCTTGAGCACATAGTCCGCCGCCCCTTTTTTGAACGCCTGCTTCACCAGAGGGAATTCATCGAAAGCGCTGAGCACTACGATGTGGGGCGCAAGGCCCAGGGCATGCACGCCGTCGATGAATTCCAGCCCGCTGCAGACGGGCATTTTGATATCTGTGAACACAAGGTCCGCCGGACACCGCTCCATAGCCTCCAACGCGGCCTGTCCATTGGCGTAGCAGCCCGCAAGCTGAAAGCCCTCGGCCGCCCAATCCACCATTTTTTCCAGCGTGGCCCGCACCAGGATCTCGTCGTCCGCGATTATTGCGCGCAACATGGCAAGCCTCCTTCCCGCCCGCTCCCAGCGGGCAGCGTGATCGAAATACAGGTGCCGCGGCCCGGCGCGCTGTCCACCCACAGGCCGTAAGGCGCACCGTATTGCAGCAGGATGCGCCGCTGCACGTTCGCCAAGCCGATGGATGAGCCGGCTTTTCCCTCACCGGGGCCGGACAGGCACGCGGCCAGCCGCTCCGGGTCCATCCCTACACCGTTGTCGCAGACGCTCAGGTACAAAACGCCGTCCTCCGTGCGCCCGGACAGGCTGACCTCGCCGTCCTCGCAGCCCTCCAGGCCGTGGAGCAGGGCGTTTTCCACCAGAGGCTGCAGCAGCAGCTTGGGCAAACGGCACGCCAGGCTCTCGGGGCTGAAAGCGCACCGGAAGCTGAAGCTGCCGGAATACCGTACCTCCATGATATGGATATACGCTTCCAGTATTTTCGCCTCGTCCGCCAGCGTATAGCGCTCTGCGGGAGTCCGCAGCATACAGCGCAGAATCTCCATCAGGTCCGCCGCCATGTCACGGATGGAATCAAAGCGCGCAAGGTCCGCCATAAAACGGATGGTATTGACGGTATTCAGCAGAAAATGAGGGTTGATCTCACTTTGCAGGGCCTTCAGCTCCTCGGCATAGCGCTGCTCCTCCCGCAGGCGGTTCTCCTCGATCAGGGTCTGCATCCTGTCACCGGTATCGTTATAGCGCTGCAGAAGCTGGCGCATCTCAAGGTGGCCCTCGGGCGGCAGCTTATGGGTGAAATCCCCCTGCTGCAGACGCTCCATGCCCTCGTTCAGATGCTGCACCGGCAGCACGATGCGCCGCAGAAACAGCACCGAAAACAGCGCGTACGAGCCCAGCATCGCGGCCACCGCTCCGGCGCACAGCCACAGCGTCCGTTCGTAGCCCGCCATCAGCTTCCGGTTGTCCACCAGCGACACCACGGTGAGGCCTGTGTTGCGCACCTGTGTGGCGATGCCCCAATCCATTCCGCCGCCGGGAACGCCCTCCGGCCCCAGGAAACGCTCTACGGCCGGCGCCAGCGCCTCGTCCCCGGCCAGGAACGCCCCATCCAGAGCCAGCGCCATCCGCACCGCGCCCGCTTCACTGTTGTAGCTTTCCAACATCTCCTCCGCGTCCGTCTCAAAATAAAGGCATGCCACTTCCAGCGCGCTCCCACCATATCCCGGCTCCACCTGGAGCGCCGCCGTCAGCAGCAGATCTCCGCGCCGGTTTTTGCCGGAGAGCAGCGTTCCCGGCTCCGCCACACCCACACAGACCTCCCCCGGCCTCTGCCGGGCGGCGCGGTACCACGCGGCTTCCTTCACCCGGTTCTGCGGCACGGCCAGGCCTGTATACAGCTGATAGGACGTACCGTCCGTCAGATACAGGTGCAGCGCCTCCAGGCGGCGGCCCGTCAGGCGGTAATAATCAAAAATGCTCTCCAGCCGGGCGGCCGTTTCATACCGGCGGCTGGACGACGCGGGCAGCTCGTCCACCAGAGCAAGGCCCTCGCTGTCTTCTGAAAGAAGGAAATGCGCCAGCTGCAGCGAAGCCTGCCGCACGTCCTGTGTGAGCGCGGAAGACACCGCCTCCTGCCGCATTTGCACCATTTCCCGTGCGTCGGCCAGCAGCTTGCGGTACAGCAGGGCCGAGCCGGCGGCAGCCACCGCCACCAGCGGCAGCACGATCAGCAGACAGAATGAACGGTAAAACGTGCGGCGCACGCTCGCCTTTTTTCTCATAAAATTCCTCCCGCGCGGCGCTGTGCCGCTGTGGCCGCGGCGCTCTGCGCCGAAGCGGCTCGTCTTTCCCGGCTTTGCTTCGCAAAGCCGGGAAACCCTCCTGTGGCCCCCCGAATCACGCTCTTAAAATCCCGAGCGGCCCGGCTGCACATAAAAGCGGCGGCACTGCCGCTGTTTAGACCGCCCGCAGAGTCCAAAAACAGGCGCGGGCTGTTTTTTATTGCTCCGCAATAAAAAGCTTATCTTGATAGCCGCGGGCCGGGGACAGTCCGCAGGATCTGAAAAACAATCTTCGGCTATTTTTTATCGATTATAGAGACGGAAATCGTCTTATAACTTCCTGCAAATGTTTATTGAAGCGAGAAAAACGCCTGTATTTTCATATCGTCGTATAAGTTGGTTTTGCAGGCTCGAGCCACCATTTTAGCACCACAAATAAGACAATACACATAAGTACTGCTTGGAATTGTACTTATTTTTCGTCAATTCTCTCAATCTTAAATATTACAGGCCTTGTTCCATCTGAGCAACAAGCTATCATTGTATTCTCTTCTTTCATCCAATCTTTCATAATCGAGCCACCCTGCAGCCCTGTGTAGATGTATCTTGAAATTGCATCCCAGGCTTCTGAACAATGTGGCATTTTGGGTCCGCCGGCCACTGTATCAGGATCCGACGTTGTTTTCGTTAAGGTATTCAGCCCCATATGCCAGAAATCATCTCTTTCATCATTACGATAAAAAACAAATTCATCGCCAACATTATAGCAAGGGCAAGAACCCGAATCAGGGTCCGCGCAATACTGTTGCTGCAATTCTGGATATAGCTTTTTATCTATTACCGTTACTTTCACTTTATGTTTCATAATACATCGATCCTTTGCAACTTCATGTTCGTTAATTTGTTCGATCGGGTCAGACCATACATATACAAGTTCCCCTCTCCTTTTTCCATTTATATGGATGGTTCTCCCTTATATTTGTCCGTATCGTTTTATTTCTCTATGGGAAATTCAAGCGCCATCTGGGCGCCAAAGTGTCAAAAATTGTTCTTGTTTAAAGCACCTTGAGGGGCACAAACTTATAGTATTTGCAAGGCCTTTCACCGCTCAAAGCTTTTGGACAGCCTAAAAACGACCTGCGGTTATTTTACCATATCCCGCGGCCGCCGCAAAAGCCCGGCTGAAAAAACTCTGCGGGCACGCTGCCCGAAGTCCAGGCTGCCGCTCCGCTACAAAAAGCTGAGTTGTCCGCTGCCGTAGCCCTGCCGATACGCTGCCACAATATCCTGCATGCCATACAGAAGGCCCGTTGCGCGGCATTCTCCCGTAAACGCCTGCCACAGCTCCCGCGCCCGCGGGCTGCGGCATTCATACTGTGTGCCGAACTGCCGCACATACCGCGCCCGCAGCCCTGCGCCGGGGAACAGCTCGTCCAGCCTGTCCAGAAAATAGGCCCGCTGGTTCTGGCGCAGCGTCACGCCGAAGGCCGGATATACAAAGCGCGCCCCTGCGTTGTACGCCGCCCGCACCAGCCTGCGCACCCCGTCCGGCGTATCCTCCAGGAAAGGGAGGACGGGCATCAGCAGAACACCTGTAAAAATGCCCTGCCCCGCCAGCTTCTCCACAGCCGCCAGCCGCGCCGAGGACGAAGGCGCGCGCGGCTCCAGCTTCGCGGCCAGCGCATCGTCGCAGGTCGTCACCGTTATCTTGCACAGCACCGGCGAATGGGACGTGATCTCCCGCAGGATATCCGCGTCCCGGGTGATGAGCGTCCCTTTTGTGGCGACGGCCGCGCCGAAGCCGTAAGCATCCAACAGCTCCAGCGCGTGGCGCGTCAGCTGCAGCTCCTTTTCAAACGGATTGTAAGGGTCGCTCATGGAGCCTGTGGCCACCACGCCGCTCTGCGTCTTGGAGCGAAGGTCGTTCCGTATGACGGCCAGCGCGTCCGATTTTACGCGCACGGTATCAAAATCCTGCACGCCGTAACACTCGCTGCGGCTGTCGCAGTAAATACAGCCGTGGCTGCAGCCCCTGTAAATATTCATCGTATACCGGGTGCCGAACCAGGCGGTGCTTTTGTTTTTGATGACAATGCTCCTGGCCGGGATGGTCGGCACATCCATAAGCGCCCTCCTTTTTAACAATGGGAAGCCCGTTTTACCGGCAGCTGCGGCTGAATCTCTCTGCGCAGCCGGGGCGGCGGCGTTTTTTACCACGGAACGCCCGTCTTCCCCGCAATCGCGGCCGCAGCTCTTTGCGCGGCCGGGGCGGCGGCGTTCTTTTTCGGGCAGCCGGGCAGGTCCGGCTGTTCCGTCCGGAACGTCTGCGCTGCTTTTATTGTAGCAAACCGGGCAAAAATATGCTACAATAAAAGCCGATATCTGCGCACAAAGCCGGCAGCGCCCTCTTTGCGTTTGAAATGGCGCGGATGTCAGCGATTTTTGAAGGGAAGAAACCAAACGATGGCATACCGTCTTGTGGAAAACAAAGGGGACAGCGTGGCCGTGCCGCAGCTGGTGATCGCCAAGCTGCCGGAGCTGGAGGACGACTGGCTGCGCGTGGCGCTGTTTGTCGTGGCGACAGGCGAAACCGACCCCGCGCGCATTGCCGCGGCGCTGCGCCTGAAAAGCCCGGAGCGGGCGCAGACGGCGCTTGTTTACTGGAAAGGCGCCGGCCTTTTGGAGAGCTGCGGCGAACCGCAGGCCCGCGGCGGCATTGACGCCGCGCCCGCGCCCCGCGCACACCTGACCACGCCTGAGGTTGCCAGCGCGGCACAGGGCGACCCCGCCATTGCGGGATTGGTGCAGGAATGCCAGGCGCTGATGGGCGGCGTCATTACGCAGGCGGACACCAACATTCTCGTCTCGATGTACCTTTCCGACGGCATGCCTGTGGATATGATCCTGCTGGGCGTGGCCCATTTTGCCGCGCTGGGCAAGCGCAGCGCCCGGTACATCGAGCGTGCGCTGCTGGGCTGGCAGCGGGAGGGTATCGATTCCGGCGAAGCCGCCGAGCGCTATCTGCGTCTGCTGGACCAACGCGCGGCCCACGAAAAAGAAACCGCAAAGCTGCTGGGCCTTGTCGACGCCAAGTTCACCAAAGCCGACAGCCGTGCCATCGCGGACTGGTACGAAAGCTACGGTTACGGCCCGGACATGATCGCCGAGGCTGCCGCCTACGCGGGCGAGAAAAAAAGCGTAAAATATGTCAACGGCATCCTGCGCGCATGGTACACCAAGGGCTACAAAACCGTGCGCGACGTAATGGCCGAAAGCGCCATGGGCTCGAGCAACGTGCAGGCCGCCGCGCCCGCCGTGAAACACAATATTCTGGGCGGCGGGCTGCGGCGCGCACCGCGTGTGCCGGGCATGCCGCAGGAAGGGAAAACACAATGAACAGGGATGAGCTTTACCGCCGGGCGCAGAGCATCGTAGCGGGCCGCCGGCAGCGTGCTGTTACAGCTGCCCGCGCCGCGGCCGCTCAAGCCGCGCAGACAGTGCCCGGTCTGGCCGCGCTGGAAAACGGACGCACCTCAGCCGGCATCGAGGCCGCGCGTCTGGCAGCCATGGGCGCGGAGCGGACGGCCGTGGACGCGGCGCTGGCCCGCGCCGCACAGTTCGACAGGGAGCGGGACGCGCTGCTGGCCGCTCACCCGGATATTGCCGCGCGCCTTGTCCCCGCGTATACCTGTCCCATCTGTCAGGACACCGGGCGCGACGGCGGCGAGGTGTGCGAATGCGTGCACGCGCTGGTGCGGCAGCTGCGCCAGCAGCAGGTGAACGCCTCTTCCCCGCTCTCGCTGTGCTCCTTCGAGACGTTCGCGCTGGAAAAATATCCGGATACACTGGTGCCGGAGCTTGGCCTCACGGCCCGGCAGCATATGGCCCAGGTACTGGAATACTGCAAATATTATGCGGCGCATTTCTCCCCGCGGGAGAGTACCAGCCTGTACCTGTTCGGCAGCGCGGGGCTTGGGAAAACACATCTTGCCCTCTCCATCGCCAATACCGTGCTGCAAAAGGGCTGCGACGTGGTGTATGTCAGCGCGCAGAACGCGTTTGACGCCATCGAACGCGAGCGCTTCGCCTCCGGCGAGGGCGACACCATGGCCACGCTGCAAAGCGCGGAGCTGCTTATTCTGGACGACCTCGGCACGGAGTATATTTCCCCTTATGTAAACAGCTGCCTGTACAGCCTTGTCAATACCCGCGTGTGCCGCCGCCTGCCCACCATCTACACCAGCAACATCGTCAACGACGCCGACCTGCAGCGCCGTTATACCGAAAAGGTGGTTTCCCGCCTGCTGGGCAGCTGCGAAACACTGTGCTTCTGCGGCACCGATATCCGGCTCATGGACAAATGACGGAATATTGGTGAAAAATTTCACCAGGATTTTTGTACAAAAAGCGCACATACTGCAACGGGGAACGCTGCCATTCCGGCATTGTTCCCCGTTTTCTTCTATTATATTGTATGTTAGAATAGTAAGGTATTGTAAAAAAGACAGGAGAATCGTGAAAAATGGAAGAAAGAAGAGAGAATATCATGGGCACGCAGCCCATCAACAGGCTGCTGCCGAGCATGGCGTTCCCCATCATGCTCAGCATGCTGGTGCAGGCGCTGTACAACGTGGTGGACAGCGTGTTCGTCTCGATGGTGAGCGAAAACGCACTGACCAGCGTGAGCCTGGCCTTTCCGGTGCAGAACCTGATGATCGCGGTGTCCGTGGGCACCGCCGTGGGCATCAACGCGCTTTTGTCCCGCCGTTTGGGTGAAAAAAACTTTGAAGCCGCCAATAAAGTGGCGGAAAACGGCATCTTCGTCACCGTGCTGAGCTGGGCTGTTTTTGCGGTGTTCGGCGCGGCGTGCAGCGGCCTGTTTATGGGAGCGTTCACACAGAACGCCGAGATCCTCGCGGGCGGCACGGACTACATGTGGATCGTTACCGTGTTCTCCCTCGGGCTGTTCATGTCCGTGACCATGGAGCGCGTGCTGCAGGTAACGGGCAAGACGGTATACCAGATGATCAGCCAGATGACGGGCGCCGTGGTGAACATCATCCTGGACCCTGTCTTTATTTTCGGCTGGCTGGGCCTGCCGGCCATGGGGGTGGCAGGCGCGGCCTGGGCCACGGTCATCGGCCAGTTCTGCGGCATGGCCGTAGGCATCGGCATCAACCATGTGAAAAACCATGAGGTGCGTCTCAACTTCCGCCGCTTCCGGCCGGACTGGCACTCCATCAAGGGCATCTATCAGGTGGGCCTGCCCTCCATCATCATGCAGAGCATCGGCAGCGTGATGACTTTCGGCATGAACAAAATCCTCATCGCTTTCACCGAGACGGCTGTTTCCGTGTTCGGCGTGTATTTCAAGCTGCAGAGCTTTGTGTTCATGCCCGTGTTCGGCGTCACCAACGCGTTGGTGCCCATCGTGGGCTACAACTATGGCGCGCGCAGCAGCCAGCGCATTCAGCAGGCTACGCGGCTCTCGCTGCTGATGACGACCGCCATCATGGCGCTGGGCACAGTGATCTTCCAGGTGGCGCCCGGCCCGCTGCTGAGCCTGTTCAGCGCATCGGACACGATGCTCTCCATCGGCATTCCCGCCCTGCGCATCATCTCCGTCAGCTTTTGCTTCGCGGGCGTGGCCATCGTGTTTTCCAGTGTATTCCAGGCACTGGGCGACGGCATGCTCAGCCTGGTCATGAGCGCGGTGCGCCAGCTGCTGCTGCTTTTGCCCTGCGCTTTTGTGCTTGCCAAGCTCGGCGGGCTGGACGCCGTGTGGTTCAGCTTCCTCATTGCGGAGGTCGCCTCCGTAACGCTGGCAGTGGTATTCTACCGCAGCCTGTACAACAAAAAGATCCGTCATATCTGAAAAACGGACACGGCCGCCCTGGGAACAGAGGCGGCCGTGTTTTTTTATAGCTTTGCACAGCAAAGCTATAAGAAGCGGCTAGGTGGACCGTCCCGGCCCACGGTCTTAAGATCTCAAGTGCCCGGATACGCGTAAAAAATAGTAGCGCAGCTACTATTTTTTTATTGCTCCGCAATTGAAAACGTATCCCGATGGCCGCGGGCCGAAAGCTGCCCGCATGGCCTGCAAAACAGCCTGCGGCCGCTTTTGTGCGGGCCGCTGGGGCATGCCTTATGGGCGCAGGCCGCTGCCTCCCTGCAGCGTGATCGTCTCGCCCGTGACATATGCCGCATCCTCAGACGCCAGAAACACGCACACACGCCCGACGTCCTTTTCCGGGTCCGCGAAGCGGCCCAGCGGGATGCCCTGGATGGTCTGAGCATACAGCTTGGGATATTCGTCCTTCCATTTTTCCAGCCCCGGCGTCATGGCCAGGGGACAGACCACGTTCACATTGACGCCGAAAGGGCCCCATTCTGCCGCCGCCACACGGGAAAGCCCGCGGATGCCCTCCTTGGCGGCCGCGTAGGACGACTGCCCCAGCTTGCCGAACAGCCCCGCGCCGGACGCAAAGTTAATAACGCTTCCCCGGCTCTCTTTCAGGTAAGGGAACGCCTCGCGCATATAAAAGAATGTTGCATAAAGGCCTGAATAAATGGCAAGGTCAAAATCCTCTTTGGTGTGATCCACCAGCATGGTACCGGATTTTGACACCTGCGCATTATTTACCAGACAGTCCAGACGACCGAAGCGCTCCGCCGCTTGCTTTACAACATTTTTCACGGCCTCCTCGTCGCCGCCGTCAGCCACCACAAACAGCGCCTCAATGCCGTAGTCCGCCTCCAGGTTCTCCCGCGCCTCTACCAACGTGCTGGCCGTGCGCCCGGTGATGACGATATTGGCACCCTCCTCGGCAAATGCTTTGGCCACACCGTAGCCGATGCCCCGTGCGCCGCCTGTGATGAGTACGACCTTTCCTTCCATCTTTTTCATGGACACTGCCTCCTTTTTATTTTACAAAATCGTTAAAAAAATAACACCCTTATAATTCCCACCATACGCTTTCGTTAAAAAAATGTCAACAAAAAATTTTCAAACGCGCCCGCGCCGGCCAAAGGAAAAAAATAGCCGCAGGCTATTTTTTCGGCCATGCAGGCCGTCCCCGGCCTGCGGCCGTTAAGATAAGCTTTTTTATTGCGCAGCAAAAAAAACCCCGTTCCAGAGCAGTTTGCCCGGAAGCGGGGATTTTAAAACCTTCTGCGGCAAATAGCCGCGGCGCGCTTACAGCTCGCCCTTGCTGGACATTTTCAGATATGCGTTGATGAAGCCGTCCAGATCTCCGTCCATCACGCCGTTGACGTTGCCGTTTTCAAAGCCTGTGCGGTGATCCTTGACCAGCGTATAGGGCATGAATACATAGCTGCGGATCTGGCTGCCCCAAGCGATGGCGTTCTGCACGCCTTTGATATCACTGATTTTGTCCAGATGCTCGCGCTCTTTGATCTGATACAGCTTCGCGGCCAGCATCTTCATACACATGTCGCGGTTCTGGAACTGGCTGCGCTCGTTCTGGCAGCTCACCACGATGCCCGTAGGAATATGGATGAGACGTACGGCGCTGCTTGTCTTGTTGATGTGCTGTCCGCCCGCGCCGGAGGAGCGGAACACCTCCATTTTGATGTCCTCCGGCTTGATCTCCACAGTGATGGCGTCGTCCAGCTCCGGCATGACCTCCAGCGAGGCAAAGCTGGTATGGCGGCGCCCGGAGGCATCGAAGGGCGAAACACGCACCAGGCGGTGCACGCCGTTTTCGCTGCGCAAAAAACCGTAGGCGTTGTGCCCCTCCACCAGAATGGACGCGGACTTGATGCCCGCCTCGTCGCCCTCCAGATAGTCCAGCACCTTCACGGTCCAGTTGTGGCGTGCGGCAAAGCGCGTGTACATGCGGTACAGCATCTCCACCCAGTCCTGAGCCTCTGTGCCGCCCGCGCCCGCATGGAAGGTCAGGATGGCATTGTTCGCGTCATATTCTCCATTCAGCAGCGTCACAAGGCGCAGCTCCTCCACCTTGGCGTCCAGGCTGTTCACGGCCGCGTCGGCCTCCTCCGCCAGGGCGGGGTCGTCGTCTTCCGCACACATTTCCAGCAGCGTTTCGGCATCCTCCAGCATGGTCTGCAAAGCGGAGTACTGCTCCAGCCTGTCCTTCAGCTCGCCCATCTCGGCAAACACCGCGCCGGACGCTGCCGCGTCGTCGTAAAACTCCGGGCTGGCGCTCTTCTGCTCCAGCTCCTCCAGACGCACCCTGCTGCGCTCGATGGCCAGCGCGTCGTGCAGATCCGTTACTTCCGGCGCCAGCTCGGAAAGGCGGCGCTTTACTTCATCTAAAATTACCATAGAATCCTCACTTTATTTTCCCGCAGTATGGTATTTGTTCATATTTTTCTATTATAATTGAAACAAAGCCGCTTGTAAAGGCGCTTTGCCCTTTACTTTCACGGCCTGTTTGGAGTAAGATAGGGACATATAGGAAAATTTGGAGGAACCCCTGCATGATGGATTACAAAGGCTGCAAATGCGCATCCTGCCATAAAGTATTGAAAGAGGGAGACGACATCGTCATCTGCCCGGAATGCGGTGCGCCCTATCACCGGGAATGCTATGCCGCGGAGGGCCGGTGCGTGTTCAGCGCCAAGCACGGCAAGGGCTTTGAGTACGTGCCGCCGGAGGCCAAGCCCGACGTAAATGCCAACGGGCCGATCTGCCCTGTGTGCCATGCACAGAACCCGCCCGACACGCTGTTCTGCGAACGGTGCGGCCAGCCCATGCGCGGGGGCGTACCGCCCCAGGCCGCGCAGAGCAGCCCACAGTATGCCGAGCCGGGTATGAGCGGCACGGGCATGCCCGGCGGCTTCGGCGGGCCGGGCGCGCAATACGCCACCGGCGACGTGATGACGCAGCTCCATCTGGCCAAGGAATACGACGGCATCTCCACGCAGGACTGGATGAAGTACATCGGCAATTCCGCGCCGTATTATCTGTATCAGTTCCAGCGCATGGATGAAAGTGGGCGCAGGACCAGCTTTTGCTGGAGCGCGCTGTTCATCCCGGAGTTTTATTTCTTCTACCGCAAAATGTGGGGCTGGGGCGCGCTGGCGCTGGCGGTGTCCCTTATCGTAAGCATCCCGTCCCTCCTTTCGCTCATGGCTGCGCTGGGCATCGCCACGGCTTTGCCTCTCTCCGCCTCGGCGCTCTCCACGCTCATCACAGTGTGCGGGCTTCTGAACTGGGGCGTTCGCATCGCCTCGTGCCTGTTCGGTTTTTACCTGTTCCGCCAGAGCGCGGCCAGGCGGATGCGCGCCATGAAGGACGACAGCACCGACGACGACCGCTACCGCACCGAGCTGGAACGCCGCGGCGGGCCGTCCCGTGTGGCCGTGGTCCTGGTGGGCGTGCTGCTGCTGGTGTGCAGCTTTGCGTTTTCCGCATGGATCGGGCCGGATCGCCTGATGTCCGCCTTTTATCTTTACTAAAATCCCCTTCGGGCAAAAGGGAGGAACAAATTGAGCAATACTCCCACACTGGAGACCGAACGCCTGATCCTGCGCAAATTCACGGAGAATGATCTGGAGGCCCTGTATCAAATATACCGCGATCCGGATGTGAACCGGTTTCTGCCCTGGTTTCCCCTGCAAAGCATGGATGAGGCCCGAAAATTCTTTGAAGACCGCTACGCATCCCTTTACGCGGAGCCACAGGCCTATGCCTACGCCATCTGCCTGAAGCGCGGCAACCGACCCATCGGATATGTCAAGGTAGATATGGCCGAGCCCCACGATTTCGGCTATGGCCTGCGCGCGGAATTCTGGCATCAGGGAATCGCTACCGAGGCCGGAAGGGCCGTCACCGCACAAGTAAAGCGGGACGGGCTGCCCTATATCACGGCCACGCACGATGTCAACAATCCCCGAAGCGGCGGCGTGATGCGGCAAATCGGGATGAAGTACCAGTATTCTTATGAAGAGCAATGGCAGCCTAAGGATCTCTTGGTCACTTTCCGCCTTTACCAGCTGAACCTGGATGGCAACGGCAGCCGGGTGTATCAAAAATACTGGAATGAATCCGCCGCTCATTTTGTGGAGGAGGAAGTCTCGGCTCATGTTTTCCCCGCCCTGTAGGGCTGTAAAAAAGAAAATACCAAAGGAGAATGTTTCCCATGCAGAAGATCCGTAAAGCCGTCATCCCCGCGGCAGGCCTGGGCACCCGCGTGCTGCCCGCCACAAAGGCCATGCCCAAGGAGATGCTCCCCATTGTGGACAAGCCTGCCATCCAGTACATCGTGGAGGAGGCCGTCGCCGCCGGCATCGAGGAGATCCTCATCATCACCGGCCGCGGCAAGGGCATCATGGAAGACCATTTCGACCGCGCCCCCGAGCTGGAGGCCGGCCTTGCGAAACCCGGCAAGGAAAAGATGCTGGAGGACGTGCGCTCCATCGCGGGCCTGGCGGACATCTTTTTTCTGCGCCAAAAAGAGACAAAGGGGCTGGGCCACGCCATTCTGAAAGCGCGCCCCTTCACGCAGGATGAACCCTTTGTCGTTCTGTACGGCGACGACGTCATCATGGGCGAGGACCCTGTGGCCGCGCAGCTCTGCCGCGCTTACGCGCAGTACCGAAAGGCCTGCGTGGGCATCAAGGAGGTCTCTCCCGCCGATATCGTGAAATATTCCTCCATGAAACTGGACCATCTTTCGGGCAACCTGTACAACATCACCGACATGATCGAGAAGCCTGCGCCCGGACAGGAATTCAGCCTGTTCTCCATCCTGGGACGCTGCCTGCTTACACCGGAGATTTACGGCATCCTCGAGAAGACGCAGCCCGGCGCGGGCGGCGAGATCCAGCTTACGGACGCCATGGCCGTGCTGGCGCGCACCGGCGGCATGACGGGCGTTGATTTCACCGGGAAACGCTACGACATGGGCAACAAGCTGGGCGTGATGGAGGCCCAGGTGGAGACCGCGCTGAAGCATCCGGAGATCGGCCCGGCGTTCCGCGCTTACCTGAAAGAACTTTCCAAAACGCTGTAGGGCGCTGAAGGCACAAGGACAAAAGTTCTTATTGTTCCGCGCCGCAAAACGCATTTCAGCGGTTACGGCTCCGGAACGGCCGCAGAGCCGAAAACAGCCCGCGGCTGTTCTTTACAAACCAAGTCATAAAAAATGCCGTGCCTGTCCACAATATGCTTGACGGGCACGGTGTTTTTATTGTATAATTAATTGCTTGCCGTGAACAGGCAGGTAATCCTTGCCCCTTCGGGGGCCTTACGTCCAAAAGGAGGTGCACAGAAATGGCAAAGTATGAAACAATGCTGGTTACCACCGCTACTCTCGACGAGGAAGCCACGGCCGCGCTGGTCGGCAAGTTCAAATCCCTCATCGAAGCGAATGGTACGATCGATTCTGTCGAGGATTGGGGCAAGCGTCGCCTTGCATACCCGATCAACAAGGAGAACGAAGGCGTTTACACTCTGATCAACTTCACGAGTGAAGCCGACTTCCCCGCCGAGCTCGACCGTGTCTACAAGATCACCGACGGCGTGCTGCGTTCCATGATCGTGGCGAAAGAAGAAGCCGTTCCCGCGAAAGCTGAAACGGAGGCAAAATAATGCTGAATGTTGTAGCTTTGATGGGCCGCCTTGTAGCGGACCCCGAACTGCGCCACACCCCGAACGGCGTTGCGACATGCACGTTCCGTATCGCGGTGGACCGCAGCTTTGTGCGTGCCGGTGAAGAGCGCAAAGCAGACTTTATCGACATCGTGGTCTGGCGCCAGACTGCGGAATTTGTTTGCAAGTATTTCCACAAAGGCAACCTCATCGCCGTGGACGGTTCCATCCAGACGCGCACGTATGAGGACAAAACCGGCAACAAGCGCTATGCGTTTGAGGTCGTTGCGAACAACGTCCACTTTACCGGCGAAAAGAGCGGCAGCACCGGCGGCCAGGGCGGCTACGGCGCGCCCGCGCCCATGCAGGCTCCCGCCGCGCGTCCCGCGCCCGCAGAGCCCGTCAGCTATGCGGCCGGCAGCGCCGACGATTTCGCCGTGATCGACGACAACGAAGATCTACCGTTTTAAGGAGGCGGACGTGCCCGGCGCGCCCCTTCCGCTACTTTGAGACAAGGAGGAAAACACCATGCCTTTCGACAGAGACCGTCAGGATAGCCGTGGTGGCCGCCCCCGTGGACGCCGCAAGAAGGTTTGCAGCTTCTGCGTGGACCGTATCGACCACATTGACTATAAAGACATTCCCCGCCTGCGCAAGTACATTTCCGAGCGCGCGAAGATCATTCCCCGCCGCGTTACCGGTACCTGCGCTTTCCATCAGCGTGAGCTGACCGTCGCCATCAAGCGTGCGCGCCATGTTGCGCTGCTGCCCTACGTGAGCGACTGATTTTACCGGCATACAAAGGGCCGCACGGTTAACACCGTGCGGCCCTTTTTTGTTTTGCGCGAAAGCACAGGCGTTTTGCCGCCCGAGCGGCTGATGCTCATTCTTCGGTAAACAGATCCTGCACTTCGCAGTCCAGCGCTTTCATCAGACGCTCCAGCGTGTCGATACGCACAGATTTGCTGGCGTTGTCGCAGATTTTGTTCACGGTCGCATAGTCCGTTCCCATCTGTTTTACAAGCCAGTATCTTGTTTTCCCTTCCCGGTCTAAAAGCGACTGAACATTGAATTGCAGCATTTTGTTTTCCTATCCATAATCCGACATGCTTTGTTCTTATTTTTTATGATAAGTCAAAATCCACACGTCGAATAGTTGCTTTTGCCATAGTCTATTTTCCAATAGTATATTATAATCCTCACTGTTCACGGCCGGCTGTTTTTGTCAGGATAAATTTAATCAAATTATCGGATGGTGTTTTATCATGAACCTTTGGAAAGACCGCCGCGTGGATTCTTTGCATCGCGTGGTGCTGCCCCGGGAAGCGTTCAGTTTGCTGGGCTGGACGTCGGACGAAGTGCTGGAGGCGGAAGCCCTGCTCGCGCAGGATGCTCTGCTGCTGCGCGCCCAAAACCATCCGCGCCCGCAGTGCTGTGCGTGCGGCGGCGCGCAGGACCTTGTTTCCCTGGGCGGCAGGCGCTGGCTGTGCGGGGGGCCTGCCTTGCCGCCGCGAACGCCGCAAACAAAGCCTGATCTTCTCAACCCGCCGCAGCAAAAAGCGCCCCGCCTGATTGGCGGGACGCTTTTTTATTGTGTCGTATCGCTTTACTGCATCGCCTTTTCCGCAAAGGTATTGTTTACGATCACGTCGTGCGGCGCTGTTTTCTCCAGTTCGCCTGCGGCTGTCATCACCGTTTGCAGCAAATCGAAGCTCTCCTGCGTGAGCACCGGGTCCGTGCTGTACGCGCCGATGTCCTTGTAGCGCTGGACAGCGCTGGTCAGCAGGGCAATATCGGTGTCCGGGAAGCTGTCTTTGACCACTTCCGCGATTTCGGCGGCGGAATGCTCCGCCACCCATTTCTGGCCCTTGTACACAGCATTGGTAAAGCGCTGGATCATATCCGCGTTTTTTTCGATAAAGCTCTTTTTGGCAAAATACGCGGTGTAGGGCATCTCTCCCGCTTCCTCGCCCACAGCCGCCACGATGTAGCCCTTGCCCTCGGCTTCCACGGAGGACGCCGTCGGCTCGAACATCGTCACATAGTCGCCTGTGCCGCCCAAAAACGCACCCGTCATGTTGTCGAACTGGATGCTGTTGTCCAGCAGCAGGTCGGACGCCGGGTCCATGCCGTTTTTGCGGATGGCATACTCAAACGCCATATACGGCACGCCGCCCTTGCGGCCCGGCAGGATGTGCTTGCCCGCCAGCTTATCCCAGGTAAAGCTGGCGTCCTTTTCGCGCCCCACCAAAAAGCTGCCGTCGCATTTCGTTACCTGCGCAAACACCTCGGTGTAGTCCTCTTTACCCTCGTTGTATACATAGATGCTGGCCTCCGGCCCCGCAAAGCCGATGTCCACGTTGCCGGAAAGCACCGCGCTCATCACTTTGTCCGCGCCGCCGCCGTTGGAAAGCTCCACGTCCAGCCCCTCGTCCGCGAAGAAGCCCTTTGCCAGCGCCACATACTGCGGCGCATAGAAAATGGAATGCGTCACCTCGCACACCGTCACCTTTTGCATTTCTTTTGTCTTGCCGCTGCAGCCCGCCAGAGCCGTCAGCGCCAGACACACACACAGGAGAAGCGCCAAACCTTTTTTCATTTATTACCACCCTTTCTTTATTGGTAAGCCCGGCGCTTTTCGCCGCGCTTATTCCCCCTGTTCCGCCCGCCGTCAGCCCCCGAACCAACGGCTCACGAATTTTTGCAGCAGCACCACGCTCTGGTACATCAGCGCCGCCATCACGGACAAAATGAGCACGCTGGACATCACGAGGTCCAGTTGAAACACCTGCCCGCCGTATACGATCAGATACCCCAGTCCGGCCTTGCTGACGAGGAACTCGCCCGCAATAACGCCCACCAGTGATAACCCGATGTTGATTTTCAATGAATTAAACAATGTGTTGATATTGGACGGAAATACGATCTTGGTGAATACCTGGCGCTTTGTGGCGCCGAAGGTGCGCGCCATTTTAATGCTTTCCGGGTTGGTGGCACGGAAGCCCGCCAGCATCTCCAGCACCGTGACGATGAGGGAAATGGCCAGCGCCATGAAAATGATGGCCTCGGTGCCCGCGCCCACGACGATGATGATAACAGGCCCCAGCGCGATCTTGGGCAGGCTGTTGAGCACTACCAGATAAGGCTCCGCCACGCGGGACACAAAGCCGGACCACCACAGCACGACGGCGATGGCCACGCCCAGCAGCACGCCCAGCACAAAGCCCGTCAGCGTTTCATACAGCGTCACGCCCACATGCATCATCAAATGGTTCTGGGACATGTTGCGCAGCGTTTCCAGGATGCGCGATGGCTGGCTGAGGATAAAGCTGTCGATCCACCCCAGCCGGGCGGATATCTCCCATTGGGCAAAAAAGAACACAAGAAAGCCGATCTGGCACGCGTGCACCAGATGGGTGCGCCGCCTTTTGCGGCGCAGATACAGCGTGCGCTCGCGCGAGACGGCGGGCGGGTTCGTCGGTCTAGCTTTTTTCATCGGTACTCAGCTCTTTCCATATATGGTCGAAGTAAGGGCCGAACTGCCGGTTGGCCCGGCACGAGAGCGGCGAGCGCCCCGGCCCGAAGTCCACGGACAGGATCTCCTTTACCTGCGCGGGCCGCGCGGAAAGGACGAGTATCTTATCCCCCATGCTGATGCTCTCCGGGATATCATGCGTGACCATCAGCGTGGTAACCTGCTCCCGCTTCAAAATGCGGTATACATCGTCGGTGACGTTCAGGCGCGTCTGATAATCCAGCGCCGAAAACGCCTCGTCCAGCAGCAGGATATCCGGCCCTGTGGCCAGTGTGCGGATGAGCGCCACGCGCTGGCGCATGCCGCCGGAAAGCTGGCGCGGGTATTTGTGGCGGAATTCATACAGGCCGTAGGTTTTGAGCAGCTCCCGGGCGCGGGCCACGTTCTGCGGCGTTTTGGCGCCGCGGATCTCCAGCCCGAACAGCACATTGCTTAAAATGGTGCGCCACTCCAGCAAATTGTCGCGCTGCAGCATATAGCCGATGTGCCTTGAAATGCCTGTGACTACCTCTCCGTCCACATAGACCCGCCCGGAAGTGGGCGGCAGCAGCCCGGCAATGATGGAAAGCAGCGTGCTTTTTCCGCAGCCGGACGGCCCCACGATGCTCATGAACTCCCCCTTCTGTACAGTGAAGCTGATGTGCTCGAAGGCTGTGACTTCCCCGTTTTCGGCCTGGTATTTGTGGCCGACGTCCTCTACGCGCAAAATCTCCATGGCGCACTCCCCCTCTCCCGCCGCGTCGGCGCGCCCCGCCGCGGCATGCCGGCTGTAACGGCGCGCCGGACACCCGGCGCCGCATACCGTCTGTTCAGCCGTGATAGTACAGTACATGCAGAACAGCCGCGTTTTGATACTCAGCGCAGCGCACGGTTCTTTCTTTGCGCGCCCTGAAACGGGTCCGGGCTGTTTTTTTGCCGGGAAGAGGCCTTGGAAATAAATTTTCGTACAACAAAAGCAGCCGCGGCGAGTCTCCCCGCCGCGGCTGCTTTTGTCCGCATGGATTTTATTGTAACGGCAGCGCGGCTTCCCGGCCGCGTTACGCCCAGCCCCGGGCGCGCTCCACTGCCTTGTGCCAGCCGTCCACCAGCTCCCGCGCACGGGCCGTTTCCATCTGCGGCTCGTACAGCTTATCCAGCGTCCACTGGCCCTTGATGTCGTTCAGGTCGCGCCAGACGCCTGTGGCCAGGCCCGCCAGATACGCCGCGCCCAGAGCCGTGGTCTCGCGGATCATCGGACGGCGTACCGTCACGCCCGCAATGTCGGCCTGGAACTGCATCAGCAGGTTATTTGCCGAAGCGCCGCCGTCCACCTTCAGTTCTTTGAACTGCACGCCGCTGTCCGCCTGCATGGCTTTCAGCACGTCCAGCGTCTGGTAGGCGATGCCCTCCAGCGCCGCGCGGATGATGTGGTTGCGCCCGGCGCCCCGCGTCAGCCCCAGGATGGCGCCCCGGGCGTACATATCCCAGTACGGCGCGCCCAGCCCGGTGAACGCGGGCACCACATACACGCCCGCGCTGTCTTTCACTTTATTTGCGAAATACTCGCTGTCGGCGCTCTCGTTGATGAGCTTCAGCTCGTCCCGCAGCCATTGGATGACCGCCCCGCCCACGAACACACTGCCCTCCAGCGCATAGGTCGCCTTCCCGTTCAGGCCGACGGCCACGGTGGTGAGCAGGCCGTTTTTGCTCTCCACAGGTGTGTCCCCTGTGTTCATCAGCATAAAGCAGCCCGTGCCGTATGTATTTTTCACATCGCCCCGCGCAAAGCATGTCTGGCCGAACAGGGCGGCCTGCTGGTCGCCCGCCGCGCCCGCGATGGGTATTTCGGCCCCGCCGATGCGCGCCGCACCGTACACCATGCTGGAATCGCAAACTTTGGGCAGCATGCACATGGGAATGTCGAGCAGCGCACAGATATCCTTGTCCCATTCCAGCGTATGGATGTTGAACAGCATCGTGCGCGAGGCGTTGGTGACGTCCGTCACATGGGCCGCGCCGCCCGTCAGCTTCCAGATGAGCCAGGTGTCCACGGTGCCGAATAAAAGTTCGCCCCGCTCGGCCCGCTCACGTGCGCCCTCCACATTGTCCAGGATCCACTTGATTTTTGTCGCGCTGAAATATGCGTCGATGAGCAGGCCTGTTTTGGCCCTGATCTCGTCCGCATAGCCCCGCTCCACAAGATTCGTGCAGAAATCGGACGTGCGGCGGCACTGCCACACGATGGCATTGTACACCGGACGGCCGGTGTTTTTGTCCCAGACGATGGTCGTCTCGCGCTGGTTGGTGATGCCGATGGCCGAGATCTCGCCCGCCTCCATGCCGCTGCGGGCCAGCACCTCCACCAGCACGCCGTACTGGGAGGCATAGATCTCCAGCGGGTCGTGCTCCACCCAGCCCGCTTTGGGATAATGCTGTGTAAATTCCTTCTGTGCCATGTTGACGATGTTCTGGTGCTCGTCAAAAATAATGGCGCGGCTGGACGTCGTGCCCTGGTCGAGGGCCATGACGTATTTGCTCATGCGGTACGCCCCCCTCCGGCGGGCTCAAAGCGCCGCCGTCACCGAAATTTTAATTTTGTATTCCGGCACGGCCAGCTGGCCGCCCGTGACGCTGCGCGCCGGTTCATAGCCGTCCACGACCCAGGCGTCCCACACGGCGTTGAACGCGCCGTAATCGGCCATGTCCGCCAGCGTGATGGCAGCTGTGAGCACCCGCGTTTTGTCAATGCCGTTGCGCGCCAGAATGTTGTCGATGATGTGGATGACGTCCTGCGTCTGGCCCGTGATATCGGCGTCCAGGTCTGTGGTGGTGATACCGCTGGTGTACAGGATGCCGTTATGCGACACGCTCTGCGCGCGGCGGCCGTTTGCCCCGTTGCGTTTGATCTCCATAGTTTTACCCTCCCGTTTGTATTTCGCGCCGCGCGCAGAACGCGCGCGGCGGCAAAAATCCTTTTCATTTTCGTGCCAATCTGCTATAATCTAAAGTATGAACAGCCTTTTTTCACGCCTGCCGGGTCATACTATGCAGGTGTTTCTTTTATCTTAACATTTTCTGCGAGGAATTTCCATATGAAAAAATGCGCTGCCGGGCTTGCAGCCCTGTTTCTTATCGTTATTTTTCTTTCGCCGCGCGCCTTTGCCGCCGGGTACGAGCTGCCCGAAGGTACGTCCATCACGGCGCAGTCGGCTTATTTCGTCAACCTGGACACGGGCATCGTGGTATTTGAACAAAACGCGGACGAGCAGCGAAGCGTGGCCAGCCTGACCAAATTGATGACCGCGCTGCTGCTGATGGAAAATGTGAGCGACCTGGAAAACACCAAAATCACCGCCGAACGAAGCCTGTATGTCCCTCCCATCACCAACCCGGATTCATCCACGGCCGACATTTGGCCGGGTGAGACCGTGAGCGCGCTGAGCATGCTGTACGCGATGATGCTGCCAAGCGCCAACGAGGCCGCCGAGGCCGTGGGGTATTACCTGGGCAACGGCAACCTGAACAACTTTTACGCGTTGATGAACGCCCGCGCGGCCGCGCTGGGCTGCACCAACACCAATTTCACCAGCACCAACGGGCTTGTGGAGATGGACGCGGGCAACTACTCCTCCGCTCATGATCTTGCGCTTATCGCCCAGGAATGCTGGAAGCACGAGATTTTCCGCACCGTTGTGGGTACGGCGACCTACCAGATGCCCGCTGCGGAAAGCCACAGCGAGCCGTACACCATTCTCAGTTCGGACGCTATGATCAAGCCCTCCTCTGCTGTATACCGTTCCTACATCAAGGGCATCAAAACGGGGTCCACGCAGGCCGCAGGCCGCAACTTTGTCTCCGCCGCCGTCAACGACAAAGGCGAGACATACATCGGTGTGGTGCTGGGCGCGCCGTGGGACGCGGCCGAGGACGGCTATGCTTATTCGTTTCATGACACCGCCACCATCTACGACTGGCTGTTCGCCAATTACTCCATCAAGCCTTCCATCGACACCGGTTCGCCCGTGACGGAGGTCAAGGTGAATTATTCCTCTGAAGCGGACACGCTGATGCTCTACCCCGCCGGCGACCTTAAGACCGTGCTTCCCAACGACAGCGACGAGCTGCTGGAAAAAACCTTCGATGTGCCCGAAAGCGTGGACGCTCCCATTGCCATGGGAGACAAGGTCGGCACCGTGACGCTGACGCTGAACGGCGCGCTGGTCGGCACCGTGGATCTCATTGCAGGGCAGGACGTGGCCCGGAACGGTTTTTTGTATGCGGTGTCACGCGTGCAGGCATTCTTCGGCGGGCTTTATTTCCGTGTGGTATGTATCCTGACGGCCATCTTTCTTGTGGGATACGGCCTGCTGACGTTCTGGATGTACAACCGGCAGAAGCGGCAGCGCGTCCGCCGCGCGGGCGGCCCGGGCAATGCGCCCCGCGCTCCGCGGCCCGGCCGGCCTCCCTCAGCCGGGCGCGGCGTTCCGCCTCCTGCGGGAAAGCCCTCCGCCTCCCGTCCCCCCAGCTCCGGACCGGACGAGCTTGACCTCGGCTTCCTCGAAGACGATTTCACCTTCGGCCCGCCGGGCGAGGACTGACGCCCCTTTTTGTTTTTGAAATAAATGCAGCAAATACAATAAAGAAAGCCGGAATCTGTGATGACAAATATCAACGACGCACGCAACCTGACGCTTCTGATGGATTTCTACGAGCTGACCATGGCGGCCGGCTATTTCGAAGAAGGCTACACCGACAAGGTGGGCGTGTTCGACATGTTCTTCCGCAAGATACCCGACGGCGGCGGCTTTGCCATTGCCGCGGGCCTGGAGCAGTTCTGTGAGGTAGTGGATAACCTTCACTTCAGCGAAGAGGACATCGAATACCTGCGGGGCAAGGGCTGCTTCTCCGAGCAGTTCCTCGACTATCTGCGCCGCTTTGAATTCCACTGCAATATCTGGGCTGTGGCCGAGGGCACGCCCATTTTCCCCCACGAGCCCATCGTCATCGTGGAGGGCCCGGCCATCGAGGCCCAACTCATCGAGACGCTGCTTCTGGTCACCTTCAACCATCAAAGCCTGATCGCCACCAAGACGAACCGCATTGTCCGTGCGGCGCAGGGCCGCCCGGTGATGGAGTTCGGCTCCCGGCGGGCACAGGGGTACGACGCCGCCGTGCTGGGCGCGCGCGCAGCGTACATCGGCGGCGTGGTAGGCACCGCCTGCGTCATGGCGGACAGGCAGTTCGGCATTCCCGCGCTGGGTACCATGGCCCATAGCTGGGTGCAGATGTTCCCCAGCGAATACGAGGCCTTCAAGCGGTACGCCGAGCTTTACCCCGACAACTGCACGCTGCTGGTGGATACTTACAGCGTGGTGAAGAGCGGTGTGCCCAATGCCATCCGCGTGTTCGACGAAGTACTCAAGCCTCTGGGCATCCGTCCCAAGGGCGTACGCATCGATTCCGGCGACATTGCGTACCTTTCCAAAAAGGCGCGCAAAATGCTGGATGCGGCGGGCTATCCGGACTGCGGCGTGTGCGCGTCCAACTCTCTGGACGAATATCTGGTGCGGGACCTGATCCTGCAGGGCGCGCAGGTGACGAACTTCGGCATCGGTGAAAATATGATCACCAGCAAGAGCGACCCTGTGTTCGGCGGCGTGTACAAGCTGGCCGCTGTGAAGGACGGCGGCCGGTATCTTCCGAAGATCAAAATCAGCGAAACAGCGGAAAAGACTACCATCCCGCACCTGAAAAACCTGTACCGCATCTACGACAACGACACCGGAAAGGCCATGGCCGATTACATCACCATGGCGGACGAGACCGTGGATGTGACGGACGGCATCACCTTGTTCGACCCGGTGGAGACCTGGAAAAAGCGTACCTTTACCAACGTGCGCGCCGAACGGCTGAACCGTCCCATTTATGTGAACGGAAAGCGCGTGTACGAAAACCCGCCGCTGCGGGATATCCGGGATTTCTGCGCCGCTCAGGTGGCGACTCTGTGGGATGAGGTGACCCGCTTTGAAAATCCCCACCGCTATTATGTGGACCTTTCCCAAAAGCTCTGGGACGAACGCCAGCGTCTGCTGACGGAATTCGGCCGCTGAGCGCGGCATTCAAAGGAGAAAACACAAGGAGAATCATGGAAAAACAGCAAAATTCTATGGCCACGCCGGCGCTGCTGCGCCGCTTCTGGCCCTACATGGCCCGCTATAAGGGCATCCTCTGCTTCGATCTGTTCTGTGCGGCGCTCACCTCGGTGTGCGAGCTGGTTCTGCCGCTCATCATGCGTTCCATCACCAATATGGGCGTAAACGACCTTTCCAGCCTGACGGTGAGCTATATCCTCCGCGTTGGCGCACTTTATCTGGTGCTTCGGCTCATTGACGGCGCAGCCAACTACTTTATGGCCAACACGGGCCATGTGATGGGCGCGCGCATTGAAACGGATATGCGCCGAGACGCCTTTGACCACCTGCAAAAGCTGTCCGACAGCTACTTTGCCAATACCAAGGTGGGCCAGATCATGGGGCGCATCACCAACGACCTGTTTGATGTAACGGAATTCGCCCACCACTGTCCGGAAGAATTTTTCATCGCCGGGCTGAAGGGCGTTATCTCATTCATCATCCTCGCGGGCATGAACGTATGGCTCACGCTCATTGTGTTTGCGGTGGTGCCCGTTATGGTCGTCTGCTGCACGCGCTTTAACCATATGGTGCGCGCCACATTCCTCAAGCAGCGCCGCCACATCGGCGAACTGAACGCCCGCATCGAGGACAGCCTGCTGGGTGAGCGCGTGGTGAAGGCCTTCGGCGGCGAGGACCTTGAGCGCGAAAAATTCGAGCAGGACAACGGACGCTTCCTGGACATCAAAAAGGAGACCTACCGCTGGATGGCCGCCTTCAACACCACCACACGCCTGTTCGACGGGCTGATGTACCTTGTTGTGATCGTGGCGGGCGGCCTGTTTATGCTCTACGGCAAGATCGAGCCGGGCGACCTTGTGGCCTACATGCTGTACGTCACCACGCTGCTGTCCACCATCCGGCGCATCATCGAATTCGCCGAGCAGTTCCAGCGCGGCATGACAGGCATCGAGCGCTTCTGCGAGATCATGGACGCGGATGTAGACATCTTCGACGACGAGAACGCAAAGCCCCTGGAAAATGTGCAGGGACGCATCACCTTCGAGCATGTGAGCTTTGAATATCCGGACGACCACAATAAAGTACTGCACGATTTAAGCCTGGATGTGCGCCCCGGTGAAAAGCTGGCTCTCGTAGGGCCGTCCGGCGGCGGCAAGACGACGCTGTGCAACCTCATTCCCCGTTTTTACGACGCAACGTCCGGCCATGTGTGCATCGACGGCCGCGATGTGAAAACCGTAACGCTGGAATCCCTGCGCAGGGCCATCGGCATCGTGCAGCAGGACGTTTATCTGTTCAGCGGAACCGTGTACGAAAACATCCTCTACGGGCGTCCGGACGCCACCCGCGCCGAGGTGGAGCAGGCCGCAAAGCTGGCCGGCGCGCACGAGTTCATCTCGGCGCTGCACAGCGGCTACGACACCTATGTGGGCGAGCGCGGCGTCAAGCTTTCCGGCGGGCAGAAGCAGCGCATCTCCATTGCCCGCGTATTTTTGAAAAACCCGCCCATCCTTATTCTGGACGAGGCCACCAGCGCGCTGGACAATGAAAGCGAACACCTGGTGGGCCAGAGCCTGGCGCGGCTGGCCCAGGGGCGCACCACCCTCACCATCGCCCACCGCCTGACGACCATCCAGCACGCGGACCGCATTCTTGTGCTGGGCGAGAACGGCATCGAGGAAGAGGGCACCCACGAAGAGCTGCTGGCAAAGCACGGCGTTTACCACAAGCTGTGGACGGGCGCCGCCGCGCTGGACAAGCCCATGATGTAAATAACGTTTTCTTTTCCGCACATCCACACCGAAACAGCAAAGGAGGCACCCTTGGAACAACCGCTCGTATCCATCGTCATCCCCGTGTACAACGCGGCGCCGGACCTTGCGCGCTGCATCGAGAGCGTCCGCAAACAGACCTACCGAAACATCGAGGTATTCCTCGTCAACGACGGCAGCAAGGACGCTTCCAGCCCCATCTGCCACATGTACGAACGCATCGACCCCCGTGTCCATGTCATCGACAAGGAAAACGCGGGCGTTTCCGCCGCGCGCAACACGGGCATCGCGGCCGCACAGGGCAAATACATCCAGTTTGTGGACAGCGACGATTACCTTGCTCCGGGCGCCACGGCCACGCTCATTGAGCGGGCCGAACACGCGGGTGCGGACATGGTGATCGCGCATTACTACCGCGTAGACGGCGGCAAAACCACCCGCCACGGCTTCTTAAAACGCCGCGACGTGATGGACCAGCGCGAATTTGCGCGGGAGCTGATGGACGAACCGGCCAGCTTCTACTACGGCGTGCTGTGGAATAAGCTGTACCGCACGGCGCTCATCCGGGACAACGGCGTGCTGTGCCGGGAGGAACTGAACTGGAGCGAGGATTTCCTGTTCAATTTGGAATACATCCGCTATGCCCACCGCTTCTGCGCGGTGGATACCCCGGTGTATTATTACGTCAAAAACGAAAAAAGCATCACTCATACACAAATCGACCTTGTAGGCGTGGTGAAAACCAAGGCCAAGCTGTTCACCTATTATAAAGGCCTGTACGAAAGCCTTGGCCTGTATGAGAAATTCAAGCCGCAGATCTACAAATATCTGGTGGCCACGGCCGAGCATCCATGACGGGAGGGCGCGCGGCACCATCGGCGCCTTACCGCCCCGCCTGTACTGTGCGCGGGGCTTTTTGCAGCCTGAAACAGGGGGATTTTGAATGGACTATAAAAAAATGACCGAAACGCGCCAGAGCTGCCGCGCGTTTGACCCTGTGCGCACACCGGACCGCGCCGTGCTGACGCAGGTGCTGGAAGCCGCGCGCCTTGCGCCCAGCGCCTGCAACAGCCAGCCATACCATTTTTATGTGGCCGTAGACGGCACGGCCCGTGCTGTGGGCGCCGCCACCCAAAGCCTGGGTATGAACAAATTTGCCGGCGACTGTCCCGCGTTCATCGTCGTGGCGGAGCAACCCTACAACCGCAGTGCCGCCGTGGGCGCAAAGCTGAAAGACCAGGACTACCGCGCCGCGGACATCGGCCTGGCTGTGTCCCAGCTCGTCTACCGCGCCCACGAATTGGGGCTCTCCACCTGCATCCTGGGCTGGTTCGACGAGAAAACGCTGCAGGCGCTGCTGAACACAAACGCCCGTGTGCGTCTTATCATCGCCATCGGCTATGCCCGCGCGGACGATGCGCTGCGCACCAAAAAACGCAAATCCCTGGAAGAACTTGTCACCTGGCTGTGACGGCTCCTTCCGTGAAGAAAAGGAGGATACGCACGGTGAAGCTCTGCATCGCGTCCGCTCCATGCAAGGTCTGACAGGACGAGCCTGCATGGAGCATCTTCCCCGCATTCGTCCCGGCGGTGTGCGGTTCGCATAGCGGTCCACACCCGGCAGACTTTGCATTTTTGGATTGAAGTATTTCAAACAAAAAAGGAGCAAAGTCGATATGAGATCTTTCAAAGTACTGATCAGAGAGCTGCGCGGCTTTTTGATCTTATGGCTTACCCAGTCCTTTTCCGCACTGGGCAGCGCAATGACGAATTTCGCCCTCATCGTCTGGTCTTACCAGGCGCAGGGCTCTGCACTCACCACAGCGCTTTTGTCCGTATGTTCCTATGCGCCCTATGTTGTGATGAGCATTTTCGCAGGCGCTCTGAGCGACCGTTGGAACAAAAAGGCCGTTATGCTGGCCAGTGACAGCTTTGCTGCACTGTGCACGGTCGCTGTGCTGGTATTGCTTCAGGCCGGACAGCTGGAGATCTGGCACCTGTACTGTCTCAACGCATTGAACGGACTGATGAACACCGTGCAGCAGCCCGCCGCGGATGTAGCCATCAGTCTGCTGGCGCCCGAAAGACATTACCAGAAAGCCAGCGGCCTTCGTTCGCTCGCCAACTCTCTGATCAACATGCTGACGCCGATGTTTGCCACGGCACTGTTGGCGCTGGCCGGCATCCATGCCGTCATTTTGTTCGATCTGTTCACCTTTTTTGCCGCGTTTCTGTCGCTGCTGTTTCTGGTGAAACTGCCCGCAGCCCCCTCCGGCGCTGCCCGTGCAGAGAGCGTGCTTCGTTGTGCCCGGCAGGGGCTGCGCTTCTTAAAGGGACAGCGGGGCATCCTTCACCTGATTTTGTTCCTCGCCGCCATCAATTTCACCGCGTCGGTCTACAACGCGGCATTCCCCGCCATGCTGCTTTCCCGCCAAGGCGGCGGCGAGGCTGCTCTGGGTGCCGTCAACACCGCTACGGGAGCCGCGCTGCTTTTGGGCAGTGCCGCCGCCTCGGTACTGCCGCCGCCCAAAAGCCGTGTGCGGGCGGTTTGCAATACCCTGCTGCTGGCCATGAGTACGGAAAACTTTTTTCTTGCCTTCGGCCGCAGCGTCCCCGTCTGGTGTCTGGGCGCGGTATTGGGCTGGGCCGCCATCCCGTTGATGAATGCCAACCTGGACGTGCTGATGCGCACCCACATCCCCATTGCCATGCAGGGGCGTGTGTTTGCTGCGCGCAATACGCTGCAGTTCTTCACCATTCCGCTGGGGTACTTTGCCGGCGGCCTGCTGGTGGACAAGGTATTCGAGCCGCTCATGGCCCGCCGCCCGGCCGGAAGCCTGCTGTGCGTTTTGTTCGGTGCCGGAAAGGGCTCGGGCGCCGCGCTTCTGTTCTTCCTATTGGGACTGCTGGGTGCTGCCACCTGCCTTGTGTTCCGTCGGGACAGGCAGATCTGGGCGCTGGAATGTCCGGACGGGGCGCGCGCTGCGGGCCGGTAAAACGGCCCGCAGCG
>ERZ812616.167-NODE-167-length-98877-cov-6.879652_pt1 | contig 98877 bp, 87 predicted proteins | sample MGYA00376249_ERZ812616 | MGnify/ENA primary metagenome ERZ812616 (study PRJEB26924, sample SAMEA4378265) | human gut metagenome | biome: human gut; feature: human-associated habitat; material: faeces | place: China | collected 2013 ...
GCTGCAGCAGAAGAGTCCCAGAACGATCTGGTTCAGGGACGTGGAGATGCATACTGCGGTATGTTAAATGCAAGTTACAACTTAAAACTTCGCAATGTCGGTGCTTACATTCCGGAATATCCGGTTGGAGATGCAGAGGATTGCGCAGATATGATTCACGACTTTTTACCGATTGCAAGAGCAGTAGAAGGACTTGCAAACTTAAAAATCATTTCCTTTGGACCAAGACCAATGAATTTCCTTGCATGCAATGCTCCAATCCAGCAGCTTTATAATCTGGGTGTGGAAATTGAGGAAAATTCAGAGCTGGATCTGTTTGAGGCATTCAACAACCACGCAGGAGATCAGCGTATTCCGGAGGTTGTTGCAGATATGAAAGCAGAACTCGGTGAGGGAAACAAAAAGCCGGAGATTTTAGAGAAACTTGCACAGTATGAACTGACACTGCTTGACTGGATTGAGGCGCACAAAGGTTCCCGCAAATATGTTGCAATTGCAGGAAAATGCTGGCCGGCATTTCAGACACAGTTTGGATTTGTTCCGTGCTATGTCAACAGCCGTCTGACCGGAAGAGGCATTCCGGTATCCTGCGAGGTAGATATTTACGGCGCACTGAGTGAGTTTATCGGCACCTGCGTGAGCGAGGATGCTGTCACACTGCTCGACATCAATAACTCCGTTCCGAAGGATATGTACAAAGAGTCGATCGAGGGCAAGTTTGACTATACACATAAAGATACATTTATGGGATTCCATTGTGGCAATACCTGTTCAAAGAAGCTGGCATCCTGTGAGATGAAAAACCAGATGATCATGGCAAGAAGCCTTCCTGTCGAAGTAACAAACGGTACCCTTGAGGGAGATATTGCACCGGGCGATATCACATTCTACCGCCTGCAGTCCACTTCCGACAATAAGCTGCGCGCGTATGTGGCACAGGGAGAAGTCCTTCCGGTTGCAACCCGTTCGTTCGGAAGCATTGGCGTATTTGCCATTCATGAGATGGGACGTTTCTACCGTCACGTTCTGATCGAGAAGAATTATCCGCATCACGGAGCGGTTGCATTCGGACATTACGGAAAGGCTCTGTTTGAGGTATTTAAGTATATTGGGGTTCCGATGGAGGACATCAATTACAACCAGCCGGCATCTCTGCCTTATCCGACGGAGAATCCGTTCGCATAAAGAAAAATAATATGGGAATAAGCACCAGCTTGGACCTGTAGATGTCTGCAGGTTAAGCTGGTGCTTTTTAAATGGGAGTTTCATCCCAAAGATACCCAGTGAAACAGGAAAACTAAAATCATTTGGCAGGTAATTCATCCGGCAGCAATACAGAAAATGACAACAGTACAAAGTAAAAATTCAGATTTTCAAAAAAAGAAAAAGTATGGTATTATAAAACCGGCATCACGGATGCCGGTTCTATAATAAAAATCTGAGGTGATTGTACAATGAAACAGGAAAATTATATACGTGGCATGATAATGATCATTTTGTCGGCATTCTTTTTTGCGTGTATGAATGTGAGTGTGCGGCTGGCGGGAGATCTGTCGTCCGTACAGAAAAGTTTTTTTCGGAATCTGGTAGCTGCATTTTTTGCGGCAATTATTCTTATCAAAAATCATACAGCACCTAAGGTGGAAAAAACACAGTGGGGTTCACTGTTTTTACGCTGTGCATTTGGGACACTTGGAATTCTTTGTAATTTCTATGCGATTGATCACCTGCTGGTGGCAGATGCTTCTATTTTAAATAAATTATCTCCCTTTTTTGCAATTATTTTTTCCTTCCTGTTATTAAAAGAAAAGATAAAACCAGCTCAGGCAATGTGCGTTATACTGGCATTTGTCGGCTGTTTGTTTGTGGTAAAACCGGGGTTTGAAAATGTACATCTGATCCCTGCGCTTATTGGCGTATGCGGAGGACTGGGTGCAGGAATCGCATATACAATGGTGCGGAAGATGGGTACACACGGAGTAAAGGGACCGGTCATTGTGTTTTATTTTTCCTGCTTTTCCTGTATTATTGTGATACCGTGGATCGTATTTCATTATCAGCCGATGTCACTGCGGCAGTTGTTGACGCTGCTTCTTGCGGGACTTTTTGCAGCGGGAGGACAGTTTACGATCACCGCAGCATATACCTATGCACCCGCCGGAAAAATTTCTATTTTTGATTATTCACAGATTATTTTTGCAACATTACTTGGATTTCTTTTATTCGCGGAGATTCCGGATCGATACAGTCTGATAGGATATGGATTGATCATTCTGGCTTCACTGGGAAATTTTCTGTATAACTGGAAACACAAAGATTAAAGGAGTATTCACATGTCGATTATTTCATTTCGGTGTCATACAACCATTCATCTGGCACCATTGGTAAATCAGGAAACCATTCATCAGGATATGGATAGGGGACAGCAGCTTATGTCAAGGATCAATCAGGGAATCCTTAGGGAGATAAAGCCCAAAAACCCACTGGTTGAATGGTATTACTGGAAGGACAAACACACAGTTTCGGATGTCACAGAGCATAGTTTGTTTAAGATGGCGCAGGGGATGCTGTCCCCCGTGGAAAATGATAATTACCGGTTGGAAGAGATCGAAGAATTAAATAATGCATGGGCCGTTTATGATAAAAAACTGAACACATTTTTTGCGTTTGACCCGGCAATTACGACATTGCAAAAAGATGAGAAGCGAAATCGTGTGCTGGTGGTCTGTGAAGACAAGGAACGCGGGCTGATTGATGTTATTGAAGCGGGAGCTCTGCTGCTTGAGTGTCTGCGTGCATTTACAGGGATAGAAGAACTTTGCTTTCTTCCGGTCAACCCGGACTACTATATATGGACAGGAATGGTGACAGGGATTGACGGATTGAAGATGCGCAGTAATGGATATGCCGGTACCTGGCTGCTTCTGCAGAGTGAAAGCCAGGTGAAGAAATTGCGGATGCTTGCAACCATTTACAGTATGGATTACCCGGATCTGGTAGATTCGGTTGAACTGGCACGCAGACTGGCAAAGGAGGAAGCCGCAGGGCAGTGCATCCGAAGCAGGCATGGGATCGTGCTGTTTACGGAAGAGGGACTTGTGTATATGGATGGAACAAATCCGGACAATGACTGGGAACTGAAGTATCCAATTTATGAGAATGACTGTTATTATGAGATGTTGAGATTTGCTTACCGGAAACAGGTATCCGGGGAACTGGAAAATTACTGTGCATGGAAAGCCTGGCTGAACAGGAATTTTACTTGACATCTGAAAGAATCATTACTATACTTAAAACCAAAGGTGAAAAACGAAGACGAAGACAGTAACTGTGATAGGAAAGTCAAAGAGAGTTGGAACAGGTGAGAGCCAATACGAGTAATATGACAGTGAAAATCACTTCCGAGTTGCGGATCGAAATCCCAGGAGAGTAGAGTTCGACGTATTTCCAGCGTTATGGGAACGAAGTATGCAAATCCTTTTTGAATACGGGATTTAAGTACATGGTAATCAGGTGGTATAACGTGACCCCGCGTCCTAATTACTGGACGTGGGGATTTTTTATTTCAGAATCATAAATGCAGGAGGAAAATATGTACAACAAAGTAGATACCAATATGAACTTTGTCGATCGCGAAAAAGAAACGGAAAAATTCTGGCGCGAAAATGATATCTTCAAAAAATCCATGGAGAACCGTAAGGAAGGCGAGACTTACACATTTTATGACGGACCGCCTACGGCAAACGGAAAACCACATATCGGACATGTAGAGACACGTACCATCAAGGATATGATTCCGAGATTCCAGACCATGAAAGGAAAGTACGTTCCACGGAAAGCCGGATGGGATACCCACGGTCTTCCGGTAGAAATCGAAGTGGAGAAACTTCTTGGACTGGATGGAAAGGATCAGATCGAAGCATATGGTCTTGAGCCATTCATCAAAAAGTGTAAAGAATCCGTCTGGAAATACAAGGGTATGTGGGAAGATTTCTCAAATACGGTAGGTTTCTGGGCAGATATGGACAATCCATATGTCACTTATGATGACAATTTCATTGAGTCTGAGTGGTGGGCGTTAAAGGAGATCTGGAACAAAGGTCTTCTCTACAAGGGATTTAAGATTGTGCCGTATTGTCCGCGTTGTGGAACTCCGCTTTCTGCACAGGAGGTGGCACAGGGCTATAAACTGGTAAAAGAAAAATCCGCAGTTGTTCGTTTTAAGGTTGTGGATGAAGATGCTTATTTCCTGGCATGGACCACAACTCCGTGGACACTGCCAAGTAACGTGGCACTTTGTGTAAACCCGAATGATACCTATATCAAGGTAAAAGCAGTAGATGGTTATACGTATTATCTGGCAGAGGCACTGGCAGACAAGGTGCTTTCTCCACTTCTTTCCAAAGAGGATAAAGAGGCAGGAAAGAAAGCCTACGAAGTGCTTGAAACCTACAAGGGACAGGATCTTGAACGTAAAGAATATGAGCCTCTTTATGCCTGTGCAAAGGAACTGGCAGATAAGCAGGGCAAGAAAGGCTTCTTTGTGACCTGCGATACTTATGTCACGATGTCCGATGGTACTGGAATCGTTCATATCGCACCTGCATTTGGTGAGGATGATGCCAATGTCGGAAGAAACTACGACCTTCCGTTTGTACAGTTCGTAAATGGAAAAGGAGAACTGACTGAGGAGACACCGTTTGCCGGTATGTGGGTAAAGGATGCAGATCCTGAGGTATTAAAGGACTTAAGCGGCAGAAAGCAGCTTTTTGATGCTCCGAAATTTGAGCATGAGTATCCACACTGCTGGAGATGTGACAAGCCTCTGATTTATTATGCAAGAGAGTCCTGGTACATCAAAGAGACTGCAGTAAAGGATGATCTGATCCGCAATAACAACACTGTTAACTGGATTCCGGAATCCATCGGTTCCGGACGTTTCGGAAACTGGCTGGAAAACATTCAGGACTGGGCAATTTCCCGTAACCGTTACTGGGGTACTCCACTTAACATCTGGGAGTGTGCGTGCGGACACAGAGAATGTATCGGAAGCCGCGCTGAATTAGCAGAAAAAGCCGGTGATCCAAAGGCAGCAGAGGTAGAACTTCACAGACCATATATTGATGCGGTGACGATCAAGTGTCCGGAGTGTGGCAAGGATATGCACCGTGTACCGGAAGTATTGGATTGCTGGTTTGATTCCGGAGCTATGCCGTTTGCACAGCATCACTATCCATTTGAAAATAAAGAAGTATTTGAACAGCAGTTCCCGGCTCAGTTCATTTCTGAAGCCGTTGACCAGACAAGAGGATGGTTCTATTCTCTGCTGGCAATTTCAACCCTGATCTTCAACAAAGCACCATACCAGAACGTAATCGTTCTCGGACATGTACAGGATGAAAATGGTCAGAAGATGAGTAAATCCAAAGGAAATGCGGTTGATCCGTTTGATGCTCTGGAAACATACGGTGCAGATGCGATCCGCTGGTATTTCTATGTAAACAGTGCACCGTGGCTGCCGAACCGTTTCCATGGAAAAGCGGTTATGGAAGGACAGAGAAAGTTCATGGGAACACTCTGGAATACCTATGCATTCTTCGTACTGTATGCCAATATTGATGATTTTGATGCAACAAAATATGCACTTGAATATGACAAATTATCTGTAATGGATAAATGGCTCTTATCAAAACTGAATACACTGATCAAGACAGTAGATAATCATCTTGCAAATTACCGGATTCCGGAAGCTGCAAGAGCACTTCAGGACTTCGTAGATGATATGAGTAACTGGTATGTAAGACGAAGCCGCGAACGTTTCTGGGCAAAAGGAATGGAACAGGATAAGATCAATGCTTACATGACTCTTTATACAGCACTCGTTACTGTATCAAAGGTTGCAGCACCGATGATCCCGTTCATGACCGAAGAAATTTATCAGAACCTGGTAAGAAGCGTAGATGAAAGCGCTCCGGAAAGTATCCACCTTTGTGATTATCCGGTTGCAAATGAAGCTTATATCGATAAGACTCTGGAAGAGAACATGGATGAAGTCCTGAAGATCGTTGTAATGGGACGTGCATGCCGTAATACAGCCAACATCAAGAATCGTCAGCCGATCGGAAAGATGTTCGTAAAAGGTGCTTCCAATCTGCCAGAGTTCTATCAGGATATCGTGACAGATGAGCTGAATGTAAAAGAAATCGAACTTACAGATGATGTTCGTGCATTTACTTCTTATACATTTAAACCACAATTAAAGACAGTTGGACCAAAATATGGTAAATTGTTAGGTGGAATCAAGAATGAACTCAGCAATTTGGACGGAAATGCTGCTATGGACGAACTGAATGCGACAGGTGTTCTGAAGCTTCAGGTAAATGGACAGGAAATTGAACTTACAAAAGAAGACCTTCTGATCGACATGGCACAGATGGAAGGATATGTATCTGAGAGTGACTATGGTATCACCGTTGTACTGGATACAAACCTGACAGAAGAACTTCTGACAGAAGGATTTGTACGTGAGATCATCAGTAAGATCCAGACTATGCGTAAGGAAGCCGGATTTGAAGTTATGGATAAGATCAAGGTAACTTACGATGGAAGCGAAAAGGCAGAAAAAGTATTTGCAGAGTATGCAGAGCAGATCGGACAGGAGACACTTGCGGTAGCAGTTGAAAAGGCTGAACCTGCAGGCTATGTGAAAGACTGGAAGATCAACGGTGAAGCTGTAAATATGGGTGTAGAAAAGCAGGGAGAATAATCCCTGCCGCTGCGCAAAAATGAGAAGGGAATATAGGCATGTACAGTAAAAGATTTGAAAAAGAAACTTTTAAAAATGATGTGAAAGAAAATGTGCGGACACTGTATCGTAAAGAGATTGAAGAAGCAACTCCGCAGCAGATTTTCCAGGCAGTATCTTATGCAGTAAAAGAAGCAATCGTAGATGACTGGCTTGCGACACAGAAAACATACGAAAAAGAAGATCCAAAGACCGTATATTATATGTCAATGGAATTTCTTATGGGACGTGCACTTGGCAACAACCTGATCAACATGACTGCATATAAAGAAGTAAAAGAAGCCCTTGATGAGATGGGCATTGATCTGAATGTGGTAGAAGATCAGGAACCGGATGCAGCACTTGGTAATGGTGGTCTTGGACGTCTTGCAGCTTGCTTCCTGGATTCACTTGCATCTCTTGGATACGCAGCTTACGGCTGTGGAATCCGTTACCGCTACGGTATGTTCAAACAGAAGATCAAAGATGGCTATCAGGTAGAAGTACCGGATAACTGGCTCAAAGATGGCAATCCGTTTGAAATCCGTCGTGACGAGTATGCAAAGGAAGTCCGTTTTGGTGGTACCATTCGTGTACAGTATAATGAACAGACCAAGAAAGAAGATTTCATCCAGGAAAATTATGAATCCGTACTTGCTATTCCATATGATATGCCGATCGTAGGATATGGCAACCACGTAGTTAACACACTGCGTATCTGGGATGCACAGGCAATCACAGACTTTAAACTGGATGCATTTGACAGAGGAGAATACCATAAAGCGATCGAGCAGGAAAACCTTGCAAAAACGATCGTAGAGGTTCTTTATCCAAATGACAACCACTATGCAGGAAAAGAGCTTCGTCTGAAACAGCAGTACTTTTTTGTATCTGCCAGTCTTCAGGTTATGCTTGAAAAATATAAAAAGAAACACAAAGATGTACGCAAGCTGTATGAAAAAGTTACGATCCAGATGAACGATACTCACCCGACTGTAGCAGTTGCAGAGCTGATGCGTCTGCTCATTGATCAGGAAGGTCTTGGATGGGATGAAGCATGGGAAGTAACAACAAAGACGGTTGCTTACACCAACCATACGATCATGTCAGAAGCACTTGAAAAATGGCCGATCGATCTGTTCTCAAGACTGCTTCCGCGTGTATACCAGATCGTACAGGAAATTAACCGCCGTTTTGTAGAGCAGGTTCGCCGTATGTATCCGGGCAATGAAGATAAAGTCCGTAAGATGGCAATCCTGATGGACGGTCAGGTAAGAATGGCACATATGGCTATTATTGCAGGCTACTCTGTAAATGGTGTTGCAAGACTTCATACAGAAATTCTGAAACACCAGGAATTAAAAGATTTCTACGAAATGATGCCGGAGAAATTCAACAACAAGACCAATGGTATCACACAGAGAAGATTCCTTCTTCATGGAAACCCGCTGCTTGCAGACTGGGTAACAGACCACATCGGAGACGGCTGGATCACAGATCTGTCCCAGATGTCAAAATTAAAACCGCTTGCGGATGATCCGAAGGCAAGAGCAGAATTTATGGATATCAAATACAAGAACAAAGAACGTCTTGCAAAATATATTCTGGAACACAATGGAGTAGAGATCGATCCGAGATCTATTTATGATGTACAGGTTAAGCGTCTTCATGAATATAAGAGACAGCTTCTTAACATTCTGCATGTAATGTATCTGTACAACCAGATCAAAGAACATCCGGAGATGTCCTTCTATCCGAGAACATTTATCTTTGGTGCAAAAGCTTCCGCAGGATATGTCCGTGCAAAAGAGATCATCAAACTGATCAACTCTGTAGCAGATGTGGTAAATAATGACCTGAGCATCAATGGAAAGCTGAAAGTCGTATTTATCGAAGATTACCGCGTATCCAACGCAGAATGGATCTTCGCGGCAGCAGATGTCAGCGAACAGATTTCTACCGCTTCCAAAGAAGCTTCCGGAACAGGTAACATGAAGTTCATGCTGAACGGTGCACCGACACTTGGAACTATGGATGGAGCCAATGTAGAGATCGTAGAAGAAGTTGGAATTGAAAATGCATTTATTTTCGGCCTCAGTTCTGACGAAGTTATCAACTATGAGAATAATGGCGGATATAACCCGCAGGAGATCTACTTCAATGACTGGGATATTAAGAGAGTCGTTGACCAGTTGATGGATGGAACTTATTCACATGGTGACCATGAGATGTTCCGCGACCTGTATAATTCACTTCTGAATACACAGGGTGGAGACAGACCGGACAGATACTTTATCCTGAAAGACTTCCGCTCTTATGCAGAAGCACAGAAGAAAGTGGAAGAAGCTTACAAAGATCCGGATCGTTGGGCTAAGATGGCACTTCTGAATACAGCAAGCTGTGGTAAATTTACTTCAGACAGAACCATTCAGGAATATGTTGATAATATCTGGAAACTGGATTATGTTACAGTTAAACCAGAAGCATAATCAGTCAAAACCTCTCATACAGTGGTATGGGAGGTTTTATTATGCGAAAATACTTCAGACAGGCAGGCTATTTTGCTGCCATTCTTATATTACTTCCGTATGTGGTTACGATTCTGCTGAATGGCAGAAGCAGTTTGGCGCAGGACAATGGGACGAGCCCGTATGTGACTGTAAAAAGTGACGAAAAGAACAGAAAAATTTCACTGGATGAATATGGGATCGGGATTCTGGCTAAAGAAATTGAGGGAGATGCGGAGGAGGAAGCGTTAAAGGCACAGGCAGTGTTGATCCGGACCAGCATTTACAAAAGCATCCAGGATGAGGGCACCAGCACTGTCCTGACGAAGGAATACTGGACCAGGCAGCAGATGGAGAGCAACTGGGGAGCAGATCATTATGGAGAATATTATGAGAAGATGAAAGCTGCGTGGGATGAGACGAGGGGACAGGTTCTGATGTATGACGGAAGGCTGATCCTGACCCCGTATCACCGGTTAAGCAACGGAAAAACAAGGTCTGGAAATGAAGTGTTTGGTTCGGAAGAGTATCCGTATCTTCAGAGTAGGGAATGTCCCGAAGATGTGGAGGCAAAAGAGGAGATGACAGTGTCCATGATCCAGGGAAGCGACATGGAAGTGACAGGAACAGACAGTGCCGGGTATGTGACAGAGGTCCGTTGTGGCAGTGAAACAGTAAATGGTGAAGAATTCCGGAGAACCTATCATCTTGCCTCGTCATGTTTTGCGCTTCAGGATTATGACGGGCAGACAAGGGTTACGGCGAAGGGAATCGGGCACGGTCTTGGGATGAGCCAGTACACGGCAGAGAAGATGGCAGAGGAAGGGAAAACCTGTGAAGAAATCCTGCAATATTTTTTCACTGATGTCAGTCTGGAAGAGGTCACGGATATTGTGATCGAAAAAAACGAAAAGGGAGAATAAGTTGGTCATTTTCTGGCAAAAATATTGTCAGAGGTGATAAAATATGAATAAAAAGCAGCAGTCCTCTAATAAGAGGAGAAAAAGAGCGTCGATCGGTCTTGCGGTCTGCTTTGCCGCTGCTATTGTGCTTACAGGAGCCTATACATGGAGAAATTACCGGGCAAATGTGAAGGATGAGCAGGCAAAGATCGAGGAAGAACAGCAGGCGAAAGAGGAAGAAATCAAAAGAAATGCGGAAGAGACAAGCAGTATTGCAAAGAAAGCGCTGGAAGATGAAGAGCCTGTGACAAAAGAGGACAGCCAGGCTGCAAATACGGCAGCAGATGGAAGTACAGAGAACCGGATGGATACTTGGGAGACGGACAGCACGCAGACCGCAGGAACGGCAATGAACCTGAATTTCGGGGAGGACAGCCAGCTTCTGTGGCCGGTGGACGGCAATGTGCTGATGAGCTACAGTATGGATAAAACCGTATATTTTTCTACATTGGACCAGTACCGATATAATCCGGCGATGATCATATCCGGTGCGGTGAACGATAACGTGATCGCAGCAGCACCAGGTATTGTCAAATCCATTGATACCTTTGCGCAGACGGGAATCACGGTGACACTGGATATGGGAAATGGCTACGAGTGCGTGTATGGACAGCTCAAAGAAGTGCAGGTGAAAGTCGGTGATTATCTGGAAGCGGGAAATGTGATCGGATATCTGGAGATTCCGACCAAGTATTACAGTCTGGAAGGCTGCAATCTGTATTTCGAGATGTTAAAAGATGGTCAGCCGGTCAATCCGATGGACTATCTGGCTGAAGAATAAGAGCAGAAGAAAGGAAGAGGGGCTTTTTAGTCCCTCTTTGAAGCGATGAATTATACATATATTTTAAAATGCAAGGATGAAACATTATACACCGGGTGGACGAATGATATTGAGAAGCGTCTGGAAGCGCATAATGCCGGGAAAGGCGCAAAATACACCAGATCCCGGAGACCGGTGGAGCTGGTGTATCTGGAGCAGTTTGAGACAAAGGAAGAGGCGATGCGGCGGGAGTATGCGATCAAGCATATGACGCGGAGGGCGAAGCTTGGACTGGTGATGAACTATAAAGAGACGGGGCAGTAAGGCATGAAACAGGAGAAGCAGATTAGCTTCTCCTGTCGGCATTTTGTGCAGAATAAAAAATTACTTTCGCAGCTTTAGTGGGGCGAGATTTCTGGATTTTTCGAGGATGCAAGGTTTACAATAAAGAATACATTACAACAAAGTGGCATGCACTTCCGCCCATCACGAAGAGGTGGAAGATTTCGTGGCTGCCAAAATTCTTATGCTTATTGTTGAAAATCGGAAGCTTCAGTGCATAGATCACACCGCCGATCGTGTAAATGATTCCGCCGGCGAGAAGCCATCCGAATTCTGCACGTGTCAGATTGTTGAGAATCTGACTGAATGCGAGGACACAGATCCATCCCATACTAATGTAGAGGACGGAGGATACCCATTTCGGGCAGAATACCCAGAACCCTTTAATAATAATTCCGGTGATTGCAATACCCCATACAAGTGCGAGCATGATAAGTCCGGTTCTGCGTTCCAGTACCAGCAGGCAGATCGGTGTGTAGCTTCCGGCGATCAGTACGAAGATCATCATATGGTCGATCTTTTTCAGGATCGTGTTGACACGTTCGGAAAGATCAAAGGTATGATAGGTTGTGCTTGCGGCGTATAAAAGAATCAGGCTGACAGCATAGATTGCAAGCGAGATCAGGTAAATCCGGCTCGGTTCGTGGGCTGCTTTTATTAAAAGTGGAAATGCGGCGAAAATTGCCATCAGCATGCCGATAAAATGTGTGATTGCACTTCCTGGATCTTTAATATGTTTCTTTTTCATCACAAATCCCTCCTTAGAGATGAATAATTAAAACTACAACACGTAGTAATCAATACTACATTAAGTATATGAGTATATTATACCGTTTATGCATAAAATGCAAGTGAAAATTGACTTTTTAAAAATTATTTGTTAGAATATAACGCGAATGTTACGATGCTCTTTACTTGTATTGTCACCAAGTAAGGAGTTTTTTATTGTGCATTGCGACGGATAAGGAAGATGTCGCAAGCGACCGTCGCAGGCGCGAGAATGCGCCCCGGCAGAGTTTATATGATGGAGTTTAAGGTCATATTTGTAATTGGTAATGTATTTAATAGAAAGGATAATGGATGGAAACAGTTAGATTTGAAGAAATGGGACTTTCGGAAGAGATTCAGAAAGCAGTAAGATACATGGGATTTGAGGAGGCTTCACCGATTCAGGCAAAGGCAATTCCGGCAATGATTAGCGGGATCGATTTGATCGGGCAGGCACAGACCGGAACCGGTAAGACCGCAGCATTCGGAATCCCGATTCTGGAAAAGGTAGACCCGAAGCTGAAAAAGCTGCAAGCGATCGTTCTCTGCCCGACCAGAGAGCTTGCAATCCAGGTGGCAGACGAGATCCGCAACCTGTCCAGATATATGCATGGAATTAAGGTTCTGCCGATTTACGGAGGACAGGATATCGTAAAGCAGATCCGTTCCTTAAAGAGTGGAACACAGATCGTCATAGGAACTCCAGGGCGTGTGATGGACCACATGCGCAGAAAGACGATGAAGCTGGATTTTGTACACACGGTTGTGCTTGATGAAGCAGATGAAATGCTGAATATGGGATTCCGTGAGGATATCGAATTTGTATTAAGTGGTGTTCCTGAGGAGCGCCAGACCGTGCTTTTCTCAGCAACCATGCCGAAGCCGATCATGGAGATTACGAAGAAATTCCAGAATAACGCAAAAGTGATCAAAGTTACAAAAAAGGAACTGACTGTTCCGAATATTGAGCAGTATTATTATGATGTAAAGCCGAAGAAGAAAGAGGAAGTTCTTTCCAGACTTCTTGATATTTATTCACCAAGGCTTTCGGTTGTATTCTGTAATACGAAGAAGCAGGTGGATCTTCTGGTAAATGCACTTCTCGGACGCGGATATTTTGCGGCAGGACTTCACGGGGATATGAAGCAGGAACAGAGAGACCGCGTGATGCAGGGCTTTCGGACCGGTAAGACAGAGATCCTGGTAGCAACGGATGTGGCGGCCCGTGGAATTGATGTAGATGAAGTGGAAGCAGTATTTAATTATGATCTCCCGCAGGATGATGAATATTATGTACACCGTATCGGGCGTACCGGACGCGCAGGACGCGAAGGAAGAGCATTTTCTTTCGTATCAGGAAAAGAAGTTTACAAACTGAAAGAGATCCAGAGATACTGCAAGACGAAGATCTATGCACAGAAAGTTCCGTCACTGAATGACGTTGCGAATACTAAGATGGAAAATATTCTGGATGATGTGGAGCGTGTGATCGAGCAGGAAGATCTGGACATGATGATCAATGCCATCGAAGAACGTGTCAATAATTCTGAATTTACAGCAATGGATATGGCGGCTGCATTTTTAAAGATCTGCTGTGGAATGACAGAGGATAACAAAAATACAGAGGAAAATGACTGGGAATTTGGAGATACCGGTGCAGGTGAGGACGGAATGGTACGTCTGTTCATCAATATTGGAAAGAAGCAGAGAGTACGTCCGGGAGATATTCTTGGTGCAATCGCCGGGGAAAGCGGAATGGATGGAAAGCTGATCGGAACGATTGATATGTATGATAAGTATACATTTGTTGAGGTGCCGAGGGAATATGCCCGTGAGGTACTGAATGCGATGAAGAATGTGAAAATTAAAGGGAAGACGGTGGCTGTGGAGCCGGCGAACCAGAAATAGGAGGTCGAGCCAGCTCGAATGCGCTGCGCTACTTCTCGCTGTAGGCTGTCGCCTAATAGGGATAAATAGAAGAGCCCCTGGAAGAATGAATAAATTCGTTCTTCCAGGGGCTCTTCTATTTATCCCTGCTCGGCTTGTAGCTTAGCCAAAGTAGCGTTTGAGTAATCCTTCGAATGCTTTTCCGTGTCTTGCTTCGTCTCTTGCCATTTCATGAACTGTGTCATGGATCGCATCGAGGTTTGCAGCTTTTGCACGTTTTGCAAGGTCAAATTTGCCTGCTGTTGCACCGTGTTCTGCTTCTACTCTCATTTCAAGGTTCTTCTTTGTGCTGTCTGTTACAACTTCGCCAAGAAGTTCTGCGAATTTAGCAGCGTGTTCTGCTTCTTCGTGAGCAGCTTTTTCCCAGTAAAGTCCGATTTCCGGATAGCCTTCTCTGTGAGCTACTCTTGCCATTGCAAGATACATTCCTACTTCTGAACATTCACCTTCAAAGTTTGCTCTGAGGTCGGCAAGGATGTCTTCGCTTACGCCTTTAGCTACTCCAACTACATGCTCTGCAGCCCATTCTCTTTCGCCTTCTTTTACTTCTGTGAACTTGTCAGCGCCTACGCCACATACTGGACATTTCTCCGGTGCTGCTTCGCCTTCGTATACATAACCACATACTGTACAAACAAATTTCTTCATAATAATAATCTCCTTTTCTTTTTTTGATAGTATATTTGATTTCTTTTAGTTAGCAATATTAGTAACTGTTACTGATATTAAGATAACATATACATTTGTCTTTGTCAACTATAATTGATAAGTTTTTTCAAAATTTCTGAATTTATACTACATAGTCAGGATTTTCTTAAACAATCACCGCAGATACCGTAGAAAAGCATGGTGTGTGATTCAATCTGACCGTCGAAACTTTCGGATGCGAGATGGTTGATCTTATCCATGTGATCAAAATCCATATCAATCATTCGCTTGCAGCACTTGCAATAGAAATGATAATGCGGATTGGTACGTGCATCAAAACGATCGCCGCCATCGGGTGTTGTAATTTTAATTGCCTCGCCTATGTCGGCAAGCAGATTTAAATTGCGGTAAACGGTTCCGAGACTGATATTTGGAAATTCTTCTTTGATATGCATATATACAGTATCTGCTGTTGGATGTGTTGTAACAGAGGAAAGATAATCCTTAATTGCCTCACGCTGTCTGCTGTATTTTAAACTTGCCATTGATGTCACCTCCTACAAATAGATAATAATAATAATAATTACTAAAATCATATTATAATAATATTCTTATAATGTCAATAAAAAATTGTATATTGAATAAAAGAATAAAAAATGGAAATACTGTTAAGCGAGATGTAATAATTTGTAACAAATATGACGAAAAAACAAAGTGTATAAAGAACGGTGTAGAACTGTGTACTACGAAATAACTGAGGAAAACTTGACAATGTGAAATTTGATTGATATAATATCACCGTAACAAATGTAACAATTCTGTAATATTTACAAAAGATAAGAATACATGAAGGAGGGAGATTTATGCATTCAAATCTAAAAAAAGGATTGTTCCTGGTTACTTTTCTGGGGATGACAGTATCTCCGGGAATTTCGGTTATGGCAGCAGATGGAGACACCGCAGAAGCTGCAAAGATGCCGGGCGTAGGGATAGAAGCGGTATTGAATGATCTTTATTCTCAGAACAGGGAGATTAAAGCTGAGGATTATCTGGTACCGGAAAATAAGGGTGAGTATTTAGATATGGCATTTGCCAATGTAACAAGTTTTCTGTATGTCAGAAGCGAACCGACGAAGGAAAGTGAATATGTCGGAAAGCTGTATCCGGGATACGCGGCGAAGATCACAGGTCCTGTGGGAGAATGGACGGCAGTTGAATCGGGAGATGTCACCGGATATGTAAAAACAGAATATATACTGACAGGAGCAGAGGCGCAGACGTATGCGGAGAATCTGGTAACGGAAGCGCAGCAGGAAGGAAAAGAAGAAGCAGAAGCATTTAACTATGCAGTGTCCAGGGAATCCGAAGAAGCGCAGATGACGCAGGAAGTCCAGGAAAATGTACAGCAGACGGAGACTACCGAAGTTTCCGCACAACCGGCGTCAAATGGACAGGCGATCGTTGATTATGCATGCCAGTTCATTGGGAATCCGTATGTCTGGGGCGGCACAAGTCTGACAGATGGGGCAGACTGTTCCGGATTTGTACAATCAGTATTTGCGCATTTTGGAATCAGTCTTCCACGGACAACGTATGACCAGATTAATGCAGGCGTGGAGGTAAGCTATGATCAGGCGATGCCGGGAGATCTGATCTGTTATGATGGCCACATCGGAATTTATATTGGGAACGGTCAGATCGTCAATGCACAGAACCCGGAACAGGGAATCGGGATTTCACCGGCGACTTATACGACAATTCTTTCAGTAAGAAGAATCGTGTAAAAAGCCTGGAAACACCAGTGAAAGCAGACATTTGAAAAATGCGAAAATGCTGAATATCCGTGGGTTATCCACATTGTCCACATAAAAACATACGTTTTTTGTGGAAAACGGGGAAAATATTTTACAAAAGCAAAGAAACCTTAATATCCGAGCAATACAGTCGGATATTAAGGTTGTTTTTTGAGATAAATGGTATTATAATAAGGGATACGAAAAGCAAAGGAGGAAGAAAGATGGCAGTCGAAGTAACAAAAACAATGACAATTGGCGAATTACTTCAGGTAGCTCCACAGACAGCACCGGTTCTTATGGAAGTTGGAATGCATTGTCTTGGATGCCCGGCTTCACAGGGTGAGTCTCTTGAAGAAGCAGCAATGGTTCATGGAATTGATGCAGATCTTCTTATCGCAAAGATCAACGCACTCTTAGCAGCTGAAGCATAGACCGTGAATAAATAAAAGATATAATTTAACGGGGACGACAGATCATTAATCTGCCGTCCCCGTCTTTTTTCGCCAAGTTAAAAACTGTGGATTTGTCTGTTATTTAAATGAAGTCAGAGTCTGTATTGCGTTTTTGGCAAGGATCATATCACAGTGTTCTTCCAGAAATGCAAGTGATATACCACCACCCTGTTCCGGTGAACCATACTCGGAGAGCATATTACAGATACGGTTAAAATCAGAAGACGGATGCTCTCCCTGTGCAAGTGTCAGGATGTACATGTTCTCTGCTTCATCCTTGTAAAGTGTGTTCGGACCATCATACATCTCAGCTAAAAAATGACTGGCATGAATCACACTGTCAAGTCTTGAGAAAGAGAAAAGCCGGACCGGTGGAACAGAAGGTTCAGCAGGAGCTGCTTCTTTGGCTTCTGAAGCAGGAGCCTGTTCCTGGACCGGAGTATCGGCAAGTGCTTCCGGGTTCTCCGGGAGCTGGGATACAGCCTCTTTCATCTGGCGGAGAATGTCGAGAAAATCTTCGGCTCCGTCAAGCTTTTTCAGATGTTCCAGCACGGATTTGTGCTTATCAGCAGCTTCGTCCGCAGGAGTAGGTGTGAATCTGGAAAAACGGGTATCCAGTTCATCCGGATCATCAACTTTGGTTATATTCAGAACGATAGAATCACCGGCGGTCGGGATTGCTTCGATCATCAGTGGCAGATTGTCGCTTTCGAATCCAAATTCAGAAGCGGCCTGCTGCATCATCTCGCGGAATAAAGACTTTGCCTTCTCGGAGCCGTAAGCAAGCTCGCTGAGCTTTAACTGTCTCTGGGCGAGATCATCACGGGTAAGTGTGCAGCGGATCTGATTATCATTTATCTTTTCTATCTTCATAAAGTATCACTTCCTATTCAATTAAAAATCTATCTGAACAATTACTAATAGTATAAACAAAAAACGGAACGATGTAAACAAAATAAAAAATAAAAAATGCTTGCTTTTTTATAAACTCTTTCTTATAATGGCGTTACAGGAAAATAAGACAGACCAGTCAATCGCACAAATCTTGAATTTATCATACGCATTTCGCACACAGCGTACAGAATCAAGTACATTCAGGTCATATCAGACGATTTATCAACAGAACCTAACAATTGAACCGAAGTATGGACAGTGATCATTTTCTTGTCATCGGAAAAAGCACAGGAGAAGTAATATATCACAAGTGTTGCCTTATGGTCGCTTTTTGCCGTAAAAACTGTCTGACTCAAGGGGGAAATATGGACGAGCAAGAGAAAAAGTATCAGGATTTATTTACGGAACTGACAAATTATGAGCGTAGCGGTGTCCGGATGCAGATGAATGGCTTTCCGGCAAGCCCGCTTCAGATCGTGTCAGCGCATATGGTAAGAGAAGAAAGTAATTATATGCGGGATTATATTCTGGATGAACAGGGAATGATCCGGGAACTGGATTTTAACAGTATAGGAACAGACCATTCACAGGTGGAATGAAAAAGCAGAGCCCCCTCGCCAGGACATGACCTGTGGGGAATGGAAATAGTTCTCAGATGTGTACAAATGGTAGATATATGTGGTATAATAACCTAAAGTATGCGCATATTACAAGCTTAGTTAAGCTGTGAAAATATGCTGCAAACAGGAGGTGTCATGTGGACGAAAGAAGAATGACCAATGAGCAAAGGGAAAGAGAGCGCAGACGCAAAGCTGCGGCAGCAAGAAAAGCTGCTGCAAGATACGAGGATCCGGGCGTAGGTTATCAGAGACGGAGAAGATCAAGAAAAAGACGTCGCCGTGTCAGGAACGTGTTTATTGCATTGCTGGTGATCTTTATAGTTGTCATTGGGCTTGCCGGTGGAACAATATACTGGATAAAGTATGGGCCGACAAAAGAAACCTATGATTTGAATAAATATTTTGGAATTACGGCAAAGTCGCAGATGGGTGTAACGATCAACAACGAGGTACTGGATGCTCAGGCAATTACAGAAGGCGGGACTGCATATCTGTCTTATAACTTTGTACAGGATTATATCAGCGATCGTTTTTACTGGGATTCCAATGAGCATATACTTTTGTATACACTGCCGAGAGATATGGTAAAGGCAGCGGCAGACAGTAAGGACTATTCTGTTTCAGATACTGTGAACAGTGAGGATTATACGATTGTAAAGACAGAAGGAGATACAGCATATGTTGCACTGGATTTCCTGCAGAAATATGCAAATTTTGACTACGAAGTTTATAAGGATCCGACAAGAGTCGTGATCACCAGTAAGTTTGGAGAGCGTCAGACGGCAAAGGTTAAGGCTGATTCCCAGGTAAGGATTCTGGGAGGTGTAAAAAGTCCGGTGCTCGAAGAAGTGAAAAAGGGAGATAAGCTTACGGTTCTTGAAGATGTAAGTGACTGGAAAAAAGTCTGTACAAAGTCCGGAATTGTCGGGTACATTCAGAAGTCAAAGCTGAAAGATGCCAGGAAAGAGACAATCTCAAGAGAATTTGAGGAACCGGACTATACAGGAATCAAGAAAGATTACAAGATCAATCTGGTATGGCATCAGGTCACAAGTGAAGCTGCCAACGAAGGGATTGAAGATGCGCTTGCAGCTACAAAAGGACTCAATACGATTTCCCCTACATGGTTCAGTGTAACGGATAATTCCGGAAATATCAGTTCCATTGCAAGTACAGACTATGTGGATTATGCACATCAGTGTGGACTGGAAGTATGGGCGTTGGTTGATAATTTCGACCAGAATGTAGACGATATGGAGCTGCTCAGTCATACTTCAAGCAGGGAGAATCTGGAGAATCAGCTGGTAAATGCAGCACTTCAGAATGGAATTGACGGAATCAACGTGGATTTTGAACAGATACCGACGGATGTCGGAGAGCATTACATTCAGTTTATCCGGGAGCTTTCTGTGCTGTGCCGGGTGAACAATCTGGTCCTTTCTGTAGATAATTATGTGCCGAAGGGTTATAACACACATTATCACAGAGAAGAACAGGGGGTTATGGCAGATTATGTGATCATTATGGGATATGATGAACATTTTGCCGGTTCCTATGAAGCAGGTTCTGTGGCATCTTACAATTATGTAAAAGAGGGAATTGAAGAAACCCTGCGGGATGTACCGGCAGATAAGGTGATCAATGCAGTGCCATTCTATACAAGGCTGTGGAATGAGACACCGAAGACGGACGAAGAGCGTGCGGAAGATCAGGGAACCGAGGCTGCAAGCTATTCAATGAAAGTTACCAGCGAAGCACTTGGCATGGAAGAAGCGGCACAGCGGGTAAGCGAAGCCGGAGCAACTGTGACATGGGATGATACGGCGAAGCAGAACTATGCAGAGTGGCAGGGAGATAACGATTCAACCTACAGGATCTGGCTGGAGGATGCTTCTTCACTTGAAGTCAAACTCGGACTTATGAAGGACAATAATCTGGCAGGAACGGCGGCATGGAAACTTGGATTTGAGACTTCCGATATCTGGGATCTGATTCAGAAATATGTAAACTGATTACATAATGAGAAAGGTATAGAAAAGAGCTTTCCATGCATATATTTGTAAAAATATATGCAGGAGGCTCTTTTTTTGAATAAAAAAATCAGTGAAATGGTAAAAAGGGGGAAAACTATTTTCAAGAGCAAAATAAAGTGGATTCTGGCTCTTATTTTACTGACGGGATGTATTTATGGCAGCTATACATTAAGCAGGTATACCGAGGCGGATCAGGTGGAGGCAAAGCAGGCTCAGGTAATCCTGGATGCCGGACACGGGGGAAGTGATCCGGGAAAAATCGGGCTGAATAACCTTCTGGAAAAGGATATCAATCTGGCGATTACTGAGAAAGTGAAAAAATGTCTGGAAAAGGAAAAGATAACAGCAGAGCTTACAAGAAAAGAGGATAAAGGGCTTGTAACAACAGGAGACGGAAGTAAAAAGACAGAAGATATGCAGGCAAGAGTGAAGATGATCAACGAGACGAAACCTGTCCTTACAGTGAGTATCCATCAGAACAGCTATGAAGACCCGGAAATTCATGGAGCGCAGGTGTTTTATTACAGCCATTCCCGGGAAGGAGAGGCTGTTGCGAAGATCCTGCAGGAAAGTTTGCAGGAGATTGATCCGGAAAATCACAGGCAGGCAAAAGCAAATGAGACCTATTATCTTCTTAGGCGGACAAAAGTGCCTACGGTGATCGTGGAATGCGGTTTTCTGACTAATCCGGAAGAGGCAGAAAAATTGTCGGGAGAAGAATATCAGGAGCAGGTTGCAGAAGCTGTTGCCAAAGGAATCGCAAAATGTCTGGAATACCTGAACGAGTATGGAAATTAAAATTGCCATGCCATGTGGATAATGCTATAATGAAACACATGGAAACAATAATAAAAAAAATAGACAGAAACCAAATAGATCAGGTGATTATGGAAGAAGCCGGTTCAATCCTGAAGAATGGCGGTCTGGTAGCATTTCCGACAGAGACAGTCTACGGACTGGGGGCAAATGCGCTTGATGAGGAGGCAGCGAAAAAGACCTATGCAGCAAAAGGACGCCCGTCAGACAACCCGCTTATCGTCCATATTGCGAGACTGGAGGATCTGGGTGCGATCGTTGAATCTGTACCACTTATTGTAGATGAGATCGCGGCACATTTCTGGCCAGGGCCACTTACGATGATTTTCAATAAGAACGAAAAAGTTCCGCTGGGAACAACCGGTGGTCTGGAAACGGTCGCTGTGCGTATGCCGGATGATGAGATTGCCCGTGAGCTGATTCTTGCAGGAGGCGGATATGTATCAGCACCAAGTGCCAACACATCCGGAAGACCGAGCCCGACGACAGCACAGCATGTGGCAGAGGATTTAAGTGGCAAGATCGAGATGATCCTGGATGGAGGAAGTGTAGATATCGGAGTAGAGTCTACGATTCTGGATATGACGGTGACTCCACCGATGATCCTGAGACCGGGAGCGATCACAAAAGAGATGTTAAGTGAAGTGATCGGTGAGGTGGCTGTGGATGAAACTTTGATTTCAGAGAACAGCACAAAAGCACCGAAAGCACCGGGAATGAAGTACCGTCACTACGCGCCGAAGGCAGAGATGATCATTGTTGACGGAGAGCCTGAAGAGGCTGTTCGGGCGATCAAGCAGATTGCTTACGAGCAGGTAAGACTTGGATATAAGGTGGGGATCATTGCGTCTAATGAATCGGTTGATCAGTATACGACCGGTGTAGTAAAATGCATAGGTTCCCGTGTGAATGAAAAGACGGTTGCGAGAAACCTTTATAAAGTCCTACGTGAATTTGATGAAGAGGAAGTTGATTACATTTACAGTGAAGCATTTCCGGAGGCAGGTATCGGAACTGCGATCATGAACCGGCTGGGCAAAGCAGCAGGACATCATGTACTGCAGGCATCTGAGATCACGAAGCTTCAGGATTACCGCAGGATTGTATTTGTGAGCAACAGCGCGAACTGTCGTGCTCCGATCGCAGCAGCAATTCTGAAAAAGCAGCCGCTTTTCCAGGAATACGAGGTGTGTGCGAGAGGACTTGTGGTTCTCTTCCCGGAGCCACTGAATCCGAGAGCAGAAGAACTTCTGGCGAGACATCATATTGAGACAGAAGGATATGAGACTGTTGCATTATCAGAAGAGGAATTTGGGGAAGATACGCTTGTTCTGGCAATGCAGGACAGTATCAAACAAAAGATACAGAATGATTATCCGGGAAAAGGACAGGTTTATACACTATGTGAATTTGTAAATGGAAGCAAAGAGATTCCGTCTGTATATGGTCAGACACAGGAACAGTATGAGCAGATGTATGAGCTGATCCAGGGGTATGTCAAAAAACTTGCCAATAAGTTAAACGAGGAGGCAAAAAACAAATGTCAAATGTACACGTAATGGATCATCCGCTGATCCAGCACAAAATCGGGATTATCAGAAGAGAGGAAACAGGTTCAAAGGATTTCAGAATGATGATCGGTGAGATCGCAATGCTGATGTGCTATGAGGCAACCAGAGATCTGAAATTACAGGATGTCGAGATCCAGACACCGATCTGCAAGATGACAGCAAAAGAGCTTGCAGGAAAGAAGCTTGCTGTTGTTCCGATCCTGAGAGCAGGACTTGGAATGGTAGAAGGTATGCTTGCGATGATTCCGGCTGCAAAAGTAGGTCATATCGGTTTGTTCCGTGATCCGGAAACTCTTGAACCGGTAGAATACTACTGCAAACTTCCGGCTGACTGTGAAGAAAGAGAAGTATTTGTAGTAGATCCGATGCTTGCTACGGGAGGATCCTGTATCGCAGCGATCCAGATGCTGAAGAACAGAGGCGTAAAAAATATCCGTTTTATGTGTATTATTGCAGCACCGGAAGGAGTAAAGAAGCTTCAGGAAGCTCATCCGGATGTTGAAGTGTATATTGGAGCATTGGATGAAAAGTTAAATGAACATGGATATATTGTTCCGGGACTCGGAGATGCCGGAGACCGTATTTTCGGAACAAAATAGAGGAACCGATTATGAGTGGAAAAAGACAGGATTATATTTCCTGGGATGAATATTTTATGGGAGTTGCCATTCTCTCGGGAAGACGGTCAAAAGATCCGAATACCCAGGTGGGATGCTGTATCGTAAGTGCAGATAACAAAATTCTGTCAATGGGATACAACGGTCTGCCACGAGGCTGTTCGGATGATGAATTTCCGTGGGAACGGGAAGGTGAGGATCCGCTGAAGACAAAGTATGTATACACCGTACACAGTGAACTGAATGCAATCTTGAATTACAGTGGAGGAAGTCTTGAAGGAGCCAAACTTTATGTATCGCTTTTTCCGTGCAATGAATGCGCAAAAGCGATCATTCAGAGTGGAATCAAAGAAGTAATCTATGATTCAGACAAGTATGCAGATACAACTTCTGTAAAAGCATCTAAAATGATGTTTGACTGTGCCGGGGTGCGATACCATCAGTATCACCGGACCGGGCGAAAAGTGGAAATTGAATTATAAAAGATATGTGGAAGTGCCATTGGACTGCGAAGTGCAGACAGTGGCGCTCTTTTTTTCGTAGGAACTTCTTTTCAAAGGTAAAAAACATATCTGTGTGAAAAAGTTCATAAGATAGAGCAGGAGGTGGCGGAGCATGAAAAGAAGAGGATCATGGCAGATAAACTTTATTGTCAGGGCTTTGACAGGAATGGGCAGTATTTTTCTGGTCAATCAATGGATGGACTATAGAAACATTCCTGTTTCTGTCGGACTAAATGTCCTGTCATTTTTGGTGTCCGGATGTCTTGGAATTCCGGGAGTTGCCATGCTTTATGGGATTATGTTTTATCAGTTTATGTAAGTGTTGCGCAAAACGTTTTTTTCTGGTTTAAAGCTATGGACAAAGGGAAAAGTGGCGCATATAATACGTCTTACAAGAGAGGCAAAGCAATAAGTTAGAAAATCAAAAAATCAGTTTCAGCAGTATTTATATTCTGATAAATACTGTGTCAAAAAAGGAATGCAAACGTGTTCCGTCATATGCCATTCGGCATTTGATTCAAAGTTTGAAAGAAAAAGGGCGGACATGCCGGAAAGGAGCAGAGCAAAGAATCGACAGAGAAATTTTAATTTGTGATCCAGAAGAAGAGTATGTCAGAAGACTTGCGGAGGCGCTGCTTTTGAAAAAAGAGGTGACAGCAGGAGTGCGAATCTGTTCGTCGCCGGAAATGGTACAGGAGTTACTGAAGATTGGTCTGATAAAGGTATTGTTGATCAGTGAGGATGTTCCATATGAAAAAAGAAAGCAGATTTTTACCGGGAAGAGAATTATTCTGACGAGACAGCATTGTGTGGATCTGGGAGAGGAGGAAACGGAGCTTCGGAAATATCAGCCGGTTGACGGACTGATGACCGGGATTTTAAAAGGACTTCAGGAGGAGAAGTTTCCTGGATCGTGTGCGGATAACGGAAATGGAAGAATCCTTGGAGTATATTCACCGGTTCACAGAATTGGAAAGACAACGTTTTCACTGAAACTTGGGAAAGCACTGGCACAGTCAGAGGACGTGCTGTATCTGAATCTGGAAACCTATGCAGGCATGGGAGGATATTTCCGGGATCAGGATGCTCCTGATCTGGCAAATGTTCTTTACTATGCAAAACAGGAAAGAGATGATATCGGGATACGGATTGCATCCATGGTAAAAAGAATGGGTGATCTGGACTATATCCCACCAATGAAAGTATGGACAGATCTTCGTGCTGTGCATACAGAGGAATGGAAAACTCTATTTGAAAGACTGATCAGCCAAAGTGTATACAGCGTGATCATTCTGGATATCGGAAATGGGATGGAAGATGTGTTTCAGCTGTTAAGGCTGTGTGACCAGATTCTCATGCCGTGTGCGGAGGATGTATATGCGATGGCAAAAATTGCGCAGTACCAGCATATGTTGAAGGTACTGCGGTATCAGGAGCTGGAGTCGCGTACCATGTATATCAATATGGGGAAAAATATGCGTCAGACAGTAAAAGAAACAGTTGAGTTATTAAAAGAAAGTACAGAAAAGAGGTTCTTCTATGCGGAGGGCAGAACAACTTCATGAAGAAATTCTGGCGCAGATGGATCTGTCGAAGGAAGCAAGCGATGAAGAGCTGCTGGAACTGATCCACAGGATACTGGAAGAAAAATCGAAAGAAGAGTTCATTCCGCTTGGAGAAAAGGCAATTCTCGGGAGAGAGCTTTTTAACGCGTTCAGGAAGCTGGATATCTTGCAGGAGCTGATCGAGGATGAAGAGATTACGGAAATTATGATCAATGGAACGCAGCCGATTTTCATCGAGCGTAACGGAAGGATTTATGAAACCGATAAAAAGTTCATTTCAAAGGGAAAGCTTGAAGATGTGGTTCAGCAGATGGTAGCAGGCTGTAACAGGGTTGTTAATGAGGCAACACCGATCGTAGATGCGAGACTGGAGGATGGATCCAGAGTAAATGTGGTACTGCCGCCGGTTGCGCTCAATGGACCGATCGTCACGATCAGAAAGTTTCCGAAAAGCAGGATTACGATGGAGACGATGATCGACACAGGTTCTATCGGAAAAGAAGCGGCAGCAATGCTGATCCAGGCCGTGAAGGCAAAGTATAACATTTTTATCAGCGGAGGGACAGGATCAGGAAAGACAACCTTTCTGAATGTATTGTCGGATTTTATTCCGAAAGAAGAACGTATTATTACCATTGAGGACAGCGCGGAACTGCAGATCACAGGGATTCCCAATCTGGTGCGGCTTGAAGCACGGAATGCAAATGTAGAAGGAACAGGGGAAATCAATATCCGTGATCTGATCAGGACAGCGCTCCGGATGCGGCCGGAGAGGATTATTGTCGGTGAAGTCAGAGGAGAAGAAGCACTGGATATGTTACAGGCATTTAATACAGGTCATGACGGGTCGATCAGTACCGGCCATGCGAACAGTCCGGATGATATGATGAGCAGACTGTCTACAATGGTACTGATGGGGATTAAACTTCCGCTGGAAGCAGTTATGCGTCAGATCGCTTCCGGAATCGATATCTTGGTACATCTGGGACGCCTTCGGGACAAGAGCAGGAAAGTATTGGAAATCATGGAGGTATTGGGATATGAAAAAGGAGAAATCAGGCTTCAACCGTTATTTTCCTTTCAGGAGACGGGAAGTAAGGATGGAAAAATCCAGGGGGAGTGGGTGAAAAGGTCCACACTTACACGGACGGAAAAACTTATGGCGGCAGGGTATCAGCCGGAAGGAGTATGCCCTGGCGATAACGGAAAGCATTCTTCTGGTGTTTCTGATCGCCATGCTGTTCTATTCAAGACTATGGATGATGGCAGTGCTTTTTCCTCTGGGAATGAAGTATTACGAAAGGATGATCCGTCAGGTGGAGGAAAAAGGGAAGAGACGTTTTGAAAGACAGTTCCAGGATGCGCTTCAATCATTGGAAGCGCAGCTGAATGTGGGATACTCTATGGAGAACGCGATCAAAGAGGTACAGAGAGACCTGCAGATCATGTATGACAGGCATACACTTATTGTACGGGAATTTACGTATATGGTAAGGCAGCTGAATCTGAACGTAACCGCGGAAGCTGCCTGGAAGGATTTTGCTGCAAGGGTAGCACTTCCGGAGGTGGATACATTTGTCACTGTATTTTCCCTGGCAAAGAGGAGCGGAGGCGACAGTATTCTGATCATTAAAAATGCGGTTAGACAACTTGGTGATAAAGCGGAAGTAAAAAGAGAAATCGATACCGTAATTGCAGCGAAAAAAATGGAATTTCAGATTATGTCAGTGATTCCTTTGGGAATTATTGGTTATATGCGTCTGAGCTTTCCGGAATTTATGGCGGGGCTATACGGGAATCTGCCAGGAGCGGCTTTTATGAGTATTTGTCTTGGAGCTTACATTGCTGCCTGGAGACTTGGATGCAAGATTGTAGAAATCGAGGTATAGAAATGTGGTTTTGTATCGGAATGTATTTCTTTCTCGGAGCTTGTGCATGGATGTATTTCAAGAAGAAATCACTTTTCAGAAAATGGGACAGGCTTCTCAGGCAGATATTTTTTTTGATGTTGGCGGTGACAAGTCTGGCATTTTTGTCGGAAATCGTGCAGAAGACAGGGACGGAAAGCTCTGAAACCATGCAGATAAAGCGGAACGGGTACGGGGAAGGACAAAAAGAAGCGGCGCTTTCTATGCAGGTTGAAGGAGAAAAAAAGCAGGATATAGAAATTCGTGTGTCACCGAAGATTTACAGTGAAAAGCGGCTGGAAAAGGAGTTTCAGAAAGCGAGGAAAGAGCTTGCAAAAGTGATTTCCGGGGAAAATAAGGATCTGTCGCATATAAAGACAGATCTGGATCTGGTAACAGCATTAGACGATTTTCCGTTTTCGGTTTCCTGGGAACTTAGCAGATATGATGTAATGGATTCGCTTGGGAGACTGGATCAGGAAAAAATCCGGGAAGAAGATCCTGAGAATCAGGGGATTGGGATGAATATTACCGGAGTTCTGCATTATGAAGATAAGGTATATCTGTGTGAGATGGATCTTGTTATTTTTGCAGGACAGGAGAAAACGCTTTCCACGAAAGAGCGGGTACTGGAACTGGTAAGATTACAGGACAGTGCTACGAGGCAGAAAGCATATCTTACACTGCCACCCAGTCTGGACGGAAGAAAAATTGCCTGGACAGAGGAGAAAGATTCAAAAGTGATTCCGATTCTGATGCTCGGAATGGCGATAAGCATTCTGCTTGTCGGAAGAGAAATACAGAAAGAAAACAATCAGAAGAAGACGAGAAAAGAGCAGATGATGCTGGATTATCCGGAAATTATCACAGAGTTTACGATGCTGACCGGTGCCGGAATGACAGCGAAAAATGTGTGGAAAAGGATTGCGGAAGACTATGGGATCACCAGGGGAAAAACGGGAAGAAAAAGAGAAGCATATGAAGAAATCTGGAAAACCTGGCAGGAAATGAAAAGTGGGATTCCGGAGATGGAATGTTATGAAAGATTTGCAAGAAGATGTGATCTGATTCCGTATATGAAAATGGGAGCACTTCTTTCACAGAATCTGAAAAAGGGTGCAAAAGGAATTTCTGAAATGCTTCGTATGGAGGCAGTACAGGCACTGGAGGACAGAAAGAGCAGGGCGAGACAGCTGGGAGAAGAGGCAGGAACCAGACTTTTGATCCCAATGCTTTTGATGCTGATCATCGTGATTACGATCGTAGTTGTACCGGCATTTTTGTCGATCCAGGTGTAGGAGGTGAGAGAATGAAGGCGGTAAAAAAGAAGCTGTGGACAGGATGGATCAGAATTCAGAAGATTCTGACGGAAAAAGATGGGATATCAACGGTAGAATTGATCCTTGTACTGGTCGTCATTATCGGTCTGGTTATCATTTTTAAGAAACAGCTTAATGAACTTGTAACTAAAATATTTGAAAAAATAACGAATGAAAGTTCAGGAATCTAAAATAAAAATTTTATTTCAGAAGTGAGTGTGTACAGAGATGAAAAAAATGGTAAAGGGAGAGATTACTGTGTTTCTAAGCCTGGTCTTTCTTCTGCTTCTTACTCTGGTTGGGGCTTTGCTGGAAAGTGCCTCGATCCAGCTGGCAAAGAATGAGAGAAGAGCAGACGCAGGCAGGGCAGTGGAATCTGCGTTTGCAGAATATCAGAAAGATCTTCTGGAGCGATATGGTGTTTTTGCAATAGAAGGCAGTTATGAATCCGGAACAATGTCTGAAGAAAATATTTTAAACCGACTGTCCTTTTACGGGGCAGAAAATATAGAAACAGAGATTGCGGCAATCCGTTATCTGACAGATCAGAATGGGAAAGAATTTCTGCGGCAGGCGGTTGAATACGAGAAAATGAAGACAGGAGCTGCGGCGATAGAGAATCTGACGGGAAAGGTATCCGAATGGAAGGAGCAGGAACTGAAAGCAAATGAATATGGGAAAGAGAATATAGAGACGAGTAAAGAACTTGACCAGATGCTGGAAAGTGAAAAAGAAGAACTTCCTGCAGAAAATAATCCATTGGCGGATATTGTGGATATACAGGCGCAAGCACTGTTAAATCTGGTCAGCCCGGAAGGATTTACGCTGTCATCGAAAGCTGTAAAGTCAGAAGAGACTGTATCGAACCGAAAGCTCAGGCAGGGATACGGAACCATGAAGGAAAAAGATAATGGAGCCGGAGATACCATTTTTTTCAATCTGTACCTTATAGATAAGTTTGGCAATGCTGCAAATAAGAAAAAGAATACGGTACTGGACTATGAGATGGAGTATTTGTTAGGAGGAAAGGCGAGCGACAAGGACAATCTGGAATATGTGATCGGGAGAATCCGAATCCTTCGATTTGCAGTGAATTATGGATATTTGCTGACCGATAAGGACATGCAAATGGAGGTGGATACCCTTGCAACGACACTGAGTGCGGTGTTTCTTTCACCGGAGATCGGACCTGTGATCAAGCATGCGCTGCTTCTTGCATGGGCTTATGGAGAAAGCCTTACGGATGTTAAGACGCTTCTGGCAGGGAAGAAGGTTCCAGCTGTAAAGAGTAAGGAGAGCTGGAATCTGACGTTGGATGGTCTGCTTGAACTGGCAAAGAACAGAAGTATTCCGGAAGGGAAGGAGACAGAAGAGGGAAATTCTTATGAGCAGTATCTGCAAATGATGCTGGTTTTAAAATCAAAGGAAGAACTGTCGATGAGAGCATTGGATCTGGTGGAAATGAATCTGCGATCCGGAATGGAGAAAACGTTTTTCCGGGCAGATGCCTGCGTATCAGGAGCAGACTTTGACATGACATGTTATCTGAGAAGAGGAATCCGGTATCAGTATCATATTTTATATCAATATCAGTAACAAAAAATGAAAATGTTAGGAGGTGGATACAGGTGTCTTTTCTGAGGACAATCGAAATAATAAATAAAATTCCTTTGATGATGTATAGAAAAATATTGAATTACAAACACATATTTGATATTCGCAGAAAGGAGGAAGGATTTGATTTTCTACCTGATTTGATCGCCATATCTTGTGTCAAAGAAAAGGCATCTGTATCTGCCTCGGTAACAGTAGAAGCTGTACTTTGTGTTCCGTTGTTCCTATATGCGGCGGTGAGTTTGATCTGGATGCTGGAGCTCAGAAGCATCCAGTCTGCAGTAAGATGCGGACTGCAGAGTGCAGGAAAGCAGGTGGCAGAGAGTTTTGCAGAAATTCCGGTGCTGGACCCGATAAGTCTGCATGCAGATCTTGTAAATGCGGTCGGGAAAGAAAGAATGGATCGAAGTATGATTGTTGGCGGAAGCGGAGGAGTCAGCTGTAAAAGATCCTGGGCGATACCGGGAATGGGAGTGCTGGAACTGACGGCAGAATATGAAGTAAAATTGCCGGTTCCTGTCTTTCATATTCCGGTACTGCATTATAAAGAAAAAATGAGGATGAAGACATGGACCGGTTATGTAAAGACCTACGAAGCAGGAATTGGGGATAATGAACTTGTATATGTGACAGAAACAGGGATCGTATATCACCGGAATTATCAGTGCACTTATCTGGAACCGTCCGTGCGCAGTGTTGCGAAAACACAGTTAGGGGAACTGAGAAACAGCAGTGGAGGAATTTATCATTTGTGTGAACGGTGTGGATGGATGCCGGGAAATGATGGCAACTGCTATGTCACAGATTACGGGGATCGTTATCATACTTCATTATCATGCAGCGGACTGAAGAGAAAAGTTTATACAGTTCCGCTGTCAGAAGTAAAAGGAAAAGGAGCATGTTCAAAATGTGGTGGAAAATAGCAAAATTGGCAGGATTATTTTTTTTAGGATTCGGAGCAGCACAGGATATAAAATATCAGAAAATCTCGACAGAATATCTGCTCGCAGGAAGCTGTGCGGCGATTCTGTACCGTGCGTTATTTGGACGGATGCATTGGAGCGTATGGGTTGCCGGACTGGGATGTGGAATTGTATTTCTCATGATATCGAAATGGTCACAGGAGGGAATAGGGTACGGAGACAGCTGGATGATCCTGAATATGGGTATTTTTCTTGGGATCTGGAATCTGCTTGGAATGCTGATGCTTGCATTTCTTGTGGCTGCGATGGCAGCAGGAGCAGGCCTTTGGAGCGGAAAATGGAAAAGGACGACAAGAATGTCGTTTTATCCTTTTCTTCTGATCGGCTATCTGGGGACATTTATATGGTAAAGCTAAAAGGAAGTACAGTAATTGAGATGGCGTATTTGATGCCGGTAGTATTGCTTTGTTGGATGGCAGTCATTTTCGCGCTTTTTTATTACCATGATAAAAATATTATCGGTGGGGCGGCATATGAGACCGCGATTGTCGGAAGTGAAGAATGGCGATGGCAAAAGGAAATAGAAGATGGAAAAATGGAGCAGTATTTTCAGAAAAGAATTGAAAACAAACTGATATTTTTTGATACAGTATCGGTGGAAACTGCGGTAGTAAAAGATGAATTTGAAGTGACAGCAGGAGCGCAAAATAGAAAAATGCGCGTATCTGTTAAACGCAGTGCGGCACTGACCGTGCCAGAGGAAAAAATACGCAGGAAAAAAGTATTGCAGGAGATTGTAGAAAGGGACCAGGAGGAATGAGAGAAGAGTACGAAAGAGATTTACATCATGCCTGGATGATTCTGGAAACAGATGAGCTATATAAAGAAGATTATCAGATGCGGATGCTGATGGAAAATGCGATTCCCGGACTCTTGTCGGTAAGAGGGCAGGGAAAAGATGATAAAAGCCAGTACCGCTACGAGATCAGTGGGAAGATATCCGTGAAGGCAAAGGGAGAAAAAGAGCACTGGAAATTTGCAGATCTGGAAAAATTTATGAGACAGTTTATCCAGGTGCTTTATGCAGTGAAGAATTATCTGCTGAACGTGAACTGTCTGAGCCTGGATCCGGGACATATTTATGTATCGGATGAAATCTATTATTTTTGTTATTGTCCGGGACTGGAAGGTAATATTCTGGAAAAGTTTCATGAGCTTACAGAGTATTTTGTCAGGGAGACAGATTATGAACAGAAAGAGGCAGTCTATCTGGCATATGAATTACATAAGGCTTCAATGGAAGAAAATTATAATATTGAGTATGCGCTGGAGCGGATACTGGAGAAAAAGGAGAATGAAATGGAGAGTATACAGCCGGAGAAAAAAGCAGGATATGATCTGCAGGAGGAACTGATCCTGGATGACTGGATTGCAGAACAGGAAATGAAAGGGCAGGTTGTAAAGGACAGGCAGAGCGTCTGGGGATTTCTGAATCAGCGCCTTCAGAAACGTAGAAAAAAACGGGAATCCCAATGGGATGAGATAATGGCGGATGATTCAGAGGAATAAGTAAGATAGGACATGTTTTTCTTTTTACTACATTTTCCAGTTTATGGAAAGAAGTACTTGTAAAACAATTACGTGTTTTTTATAATAAAAATGATTATGTAATTGGTAACAAAAGCAAAAAAGAAGTGCCTTTTCCACAGGAGGAAGTAACTGTTACTGTTCCGGCGTGAGCTGTGATTGTCCGGCTGACAATGGCAAGACCAAGACCGGTGCCGTCTGGTTTGTAAGTGACAAAAGGATCAAAAATCGTGTCAAGATATTCCGGTGAGATTCCACATCCGGTATCAGATATGGTAATCTGAAGCATTTGATCTTTGAGGACTGCTTCCAGACGGATTGAACCGGCAGACGAAATGGCTTCACGGGCGTTTCTTAAAAGGTTGAGAATCGCTTCATGCAGCTTTAATCTGTCGGCCGTCAGAGATGGAAGATCAGGGGCTATCAGAGAAGAGAATCCAATGTCGGTATCTACGCAGGAGGCGGCAAAGGACAGGCAGATCTGTCCCAAAAAGTCCTGTGCAGAAAACGTGCTCAGATGCAGATGTTCACTGTTATTATAGGCAGACAGCTCCTGCAGCAGAGAGATTGTGTATTCGATGTCTTCGCGAAGCTCTGACCAGTGGCTGAAATCTCTGGTTTCAGGGTGACTGGACTCTATGAGCTGAAAGGTACTGTAGATCAGCGTCAGTGGATTGCGAACTTCATGACTGATCTTGCTGATTGTATATTGCTGTGAATCCAGGAGTTTCTGAAGTAATTCGCGAATTTCCGGACTGGAATTCATAAGCTGATGTAACTTTTCATAATCATTTGCAGTAAATGGCATGGTAACGACCATCCTTTCCATGATATAAAGTAGTTGTAGTTTATCATTGAAAGTCTGGTTCGTAAACAAATTCGAGATTAATCGAAGAAAATGTAGAAAGAAGGAAAAAACATGAGGGATGAGAACTGTATTTTTTGTAAAATCGCAAATGGAGAAATTCCATCTGCAACCATATATGAGGATGATGATTTCAGAGTAATTCTGGATCTTGGACCGGCGACAAAGGGACATGCACTGATCCTGCCAAAAGAACATGCGGCAGATATTTATTCTATTGATGAAGAACTGGCAGGAAAAGCATTTAAGCTTGCAAAGAAGATCACAACAAGATTAAAAGATGTACTTGGATGTGACGGATATAATATCGTACAGAATAACGGGGAAGTGGCCGGTCAGACCGTATTCCATTTCCATATGCATCTGATTCCGAGATATAAAAATGACAAGAGCGGATTCGGCTGGAAACCGGGTAAACTTACAGATGAAGATCGGGATGAAATCCTGGAAAAACTGAAAGAAAAATAAAATAGTGAGGTACTGGAGTGAGTTTTCAGAATAAGAATAAAAAGGAATTCGAGAACGTGTACCATAAAAATAAGTTCAACGTTTATCGGATAGCAATGGATTATTCTGGCAGTCACAAAGAGTCAGCGGAAGAGATATTCCAGGAGGTTTTTCTAAAACTATATACACACTTTGATACAGTGGATGAAGAATACATGGCAGCATGGCTGGTAACAACAACGAAAAATACAGCTATCAATTATATGAAGAAGCGGGCAAGAGAATGTCCGAAGGCAGATATTGAGCTGTTTTCGAATCTGTACTCGAAGGAATATGCGGAAAGTGCAGAGGAGCATGTATTCCACAAAATTTTACAAAAAGAAAAAGTGGGTTATGGATGGACGATTCTGGATGCATTGTACGAAGAAAATGAAAACTGGTACGAAGCAATCACCATGGTTTACTGTCTGGAGAGAAAACAAAAAGATGTGGCTGAATCTATGGGAATCAGTATCCAAGCACTGACGGGTGTACTGTACAGAGCAAGAAAATGGGTAAAGATACATTACAATTCTGATGATTACACAAAATAGCACCGATGGATATGTAAAGAAAACAGGTGTCGTTCCGGCACCTGTTTTTGAACAATGTAAATAACTGTTGTTAAAAAATTATTTGGAAGCAGCATCTTCGATCAGACCGATAATTGTCTTGATTGGATCCTGCTGAGAAGACTGATTCATTGCATTTATGAAGTCTTCACGGGAATCATAAAGCTTGTGGACTGCTGCGAGAAGCTTTTCATCTGTAAGCTCTTCTTCTTCCATAACCATACTGAATCCCTGACGTTCAAAAGAACGGGCATTCAGAATCTGGTCACCACGGCTTGCATTAGCTGAAAGTGGAATCAGAAGATTTGGTTTGCGAAGAGCAAGCAATTCGCAGATTGCATTTGCACCTGCTCTTGAGATTACAACATCGGCAAGGGCGAAGAGATCTTTCAGTTCATCCTGAATATATTCAAATTGAACATAGCCGTCCAGATCGGTGAGCTTTTCATCGAGCTTGCCTTTACCACAGAGATGAACAACCTGGAAATCTTTTAATAGTTCAGGAAGAATCTTGCGTACTGCGTTATTGACTGCGACTGCGCCAAGACTTCCTCCGACGATCAGGATAACTGGTTTGACTTCCTTGAAACCGCAGAAATCACGGGCTTTTTCTTTATCTCCGGTGAAAAGCTCCTGACGGATAGGGGATCCGGTAAGGACAGCTTTATCCTGAGGAAGGGAACTTAAAGTTTCCGGGAAGTTACAGCATACTTTTGCAGCTGAAGGAATGGAAAGCTTATTAGCCAGTCCCGGAGTCATATCCGATTCGTGAATGATAACAGGAACATGGTTCTTCTTTCCGGCAATCACAACAGGAACACTTACAAATCCACCTTTTGAAAAAATTACATCCGGTTTTAACTGCTTGATCAGGCGGTTGGCTTCACTGAAGCCTTTCAGGACGCGGAACGGATCCGTAAAGTTCTGAAGGCTGAAATACCGGCGGAGCTTACCGGAAGAGATACCATGGTATGGAATTCCCTGCTGTTCAACCAGCTGCTTTTCCATACCGTTGTAAGAACCGATGTAATGTATGTCATACTGCAGTTCCCGAAGACGGGGAAGCAGTGCAATATTAGGTGTAACATGTCCGGCAGTACCTCCGCCGGTCAGAATGATACGTTTCATAATAAAAATCCTCCCATTGATGGTGCGAATTAAGATTCGCAGTTGATACAGGCAGAGAGACTGCCCTGATATCATAATATTAAACAGGTGAAGGAAAAAGGTCAAGTTAAAGGGAAAAGAAATCCAAAAGAATGAGGTTTAAAATGGAAAAACATGAAGATAATCTGGATAAGCTTTTAAAAGCTGAACTGGAAAAAGAAGCCGGAGAAATCATGGAAGAAATGGACTCGGACGAATCACTGCAGGACATTTCCTTTCCAGAAGACCTGGATGAAAAGATGTGGAGTAAAATCCAAGAATATGAAGAACAGCAGAGAGCATATGAAAAACTGTCAGATGCCGACAAGGAGGCAATCCGTCTCGGACGAGAGGTTCAGGCACTTCGCGGAGGGGAGGATACGAAGGATCATCTTAAGAAAGATGTGGAGAGTGACAGTTATATAGATAATGTTGTGCCAATTGAGTATGTGAAGCATGAAACAGATAATAAAGCAAGTGACGACGGTACGAACGGAGAGACCGGGAAGGAAGCCGGGAAGAAGAAAGTTAAGAAGAGAAAACGGCACTGGAAGGTATATGGAATCGTGGCGATCGTGGCTGCGCTTGCTATGATGTGGAGTATGGTGAGTATTGGTGGGACGCCGTTCTTTGGCAGGGTGTTGAATGATATTATTGGTGATAGAGAAATGGTGAAGGTTAATACGGAAAGGGAGGATGGAGATAAAAATAAGGTTGATGGACACGATGAAGAAAAAGTATATGAAGAAATAAAGGAGAAGTTTGGAGTCGATATTGTTCGATTTTTGAAAAAACCTAATGATATGGTGTTGCTACAAAGTGATATAGATGAAGTATTGAAAAGGGTTTGTTTAATTTATGAAAATAGAGAAACACTTATTCAATATCAAATGGAAATTCAGAGTGAAAATAAATCTTATGCTTATGATGTAGAAGATGAAAAAGTAAAAAAAGAACAAATAGTAGTTGATGGTAATACGATTGATATTATTCAATATGAGTTAGATGATGGGAAGGAAGAATATGTAGCACGGTTTACATATGAAGGAGTATTTTACACAATAAATGCTACTATGAGTGAAGAAGAATTTAAAGAATTTTTAAAAAATTTATATTTTTTCTAGAAATGGCGTGAGATTTTTTGCGCTCGATTGTTAATATAGTGTAGAGAGGAGGCGAAAGGTGAAAAAAAGTAAAATTTTGTCGCTGGTTTTGACAATGGTTATGGTTTGTACATTGTTTATCAGCACACAGCAAAATGTTCAGGCAGCAGATGGTCAGGAATGTGTGGATGGATCATATCTAACAAATGATGATTCGTCAGAAGTGACAGTTGGTTCAATGAGCAGAGGCATTTATTTGAAGAGTGGATCTTCTAATATTGTGAGAGCTGGGACTGGAAAGATTGGTGCGGGTGGAAATACTGTTGGACAAAAAACGGTATCTAAGATTACAGTGAATGTAACTGTGGAACGACTGCTGAATGGTAAATGGGCTTATTACACTTCATGGTCGGAAACAAATTATAATTCGAGCTATGTAAGTTCAAGCAAGACATTATCTGTACCAACTGGATATTATTACCGAGTATATTGCACCCATTATGCAAATTCAGACGTAAGTGGCTCGTACACAGACGGCATTTACATCTAAAAAACACAAACCAACAACATCCCAACCCCTTACTCACTCTAACCCACCCCGCACCACCAAACCAAAAATATTTTTTATAAAATATTCATACGACTATCAACCGGTGCGGCAGTTAGCGAAAGTAAGGACAAGGGAACAATATGAGGGAGGGAGATGGGAAGATTCCTTTTAACACCTGCCTGAATTGCAGGTTGATAAAGTTCAACATCTCCGGTCTTGCAGACTGACAAGAGGGCGAACAGAACTGTAAAGACCACAACTAATAAACGTATTTTCTGATTGGACAGAAAGCATATGACCAAATAATACAAACCGGTCGTGAAGTATGTGAGTATGGAACATCAGAGCAAGCAAGAAGCCTAACTAATGTTAAACTGAATTAGACCAAAACAAGCAGGTCGGGATAATTCCTGACCTGCTTGTTTTGACGCAAAATTGCGAAAAATTATTTGATTACTGGTTATTGTTTAAATATTCTTTTAAAGCAAGTGAAAGCTGATCCGGGCAGGATGTTGCTTTGTATCCGCATTTGATGCCTTCGATACGTGAAATTGCTTCGTGAATATCCATTCCTTCAACGAGGCGTCCGATGCCCTGTAAGTTACCGTTACATCCGCCTGTGAACTCAACATTATGAATACGTCCAGCTTCATCTACTTCTAAGTGAATATTCTTAGAACAGACGCCGTGTGGTGTAAATTCCATGAGTATAGTCCTCCTTTATATTTATACTATTATTGTGCCTTATAAAATTGCTTCAATGATTATAACACAGCCTTATAAGAAAATGCTAGTGCATATTATAAGAAATCTGATATAATAGCTATTGTAATTTTGAAGGGAAATCTATAGATATAGATAAAAACAATATGTAGGAAAAACGGAGGATTTTCAAATGATAGGAATTATCGGAGCAATGGATGAAGAGGTTGCAATCTTAAAGGAATCGATGGAAGTTCAGGATACGCTGGAACGTGCCGGAATGACTTTTGTCAAAGGTATTATGAGTGGCAAGGAAGTTGTAGTTGTAAGAAGTGGTATCGGAAAAGTCAACATGGGAATCTGCGCACAGATTCTGATTGACTGTTTTGGTGTGGATACGCTGATCAATACAGGTGTGGCAGGTTCTCTGGATGCAGATATCAACATCGGGGATATCGTGATTTCTACAGATGCAGTTCAGCACGACATGGATGTAAGTATGCTTGGCGATCCGGTAGGACAGATTCCGAGAATGGATACCTTTTCTTTCCCGGCAGATGAGAAGCTTGTGAAGCTGGCAGTGGAAGTAAACAAAGAAGTGAATCCGGACATTCAGACATTTACCGGAAGAGTGCTCAGCGGAGATCAGTTTATTTCCGGCAAGGAAAAGAAGGAATATCTGGTAAAGACATTTGATGGAAAGTGTGCGGAGATGGAAGGCGCAGCAATGGCGCAGACCGCATATCTGAATAAAGTTTCGTATGTCATTATTCGTGCAATTTCGGACAAAGCTGACAACAGTGCAACGATGGATTATCCGGAGTTTGTGAAGATGGCAATCACCCATTATGTAGGGCTTGTCAAAGGTCTTGTAGAAAGAATGTAATGCGTAAGGCAGCAAAGTAAAACAGAAAAGCAGCGTCATTTTCCAGACAGGATGTCGGATTGTGGCGAACGATTAGGGAATCCAAATTCGGAGGTTTACGGTATAATGACGGTAAATCTAAGAAGGAGGATTCTTTTTATGTTGGAAATGTTCGTGGTGAGAGAAACGGTATTTTTTCTGACGGGAGTGATGATCGGGATCGGCGCGATTGCAAGACTGATTACCGGGATTTCACTGAAAAAGCTGGTAAGAGCAGCAAGTAACATGAGTAAAAGCAATCATCCGCTGATGCGGCTTGTAAGGGCAAAATTTGAGCATGGGTGTATGGTGAGTGATAAAGTACAGAATGTTGGTGCATTTGTAGAGAAATATTTGTATGAATACCGGGTGCTTGGCGTGAGGCTGCATACCTGGAGGCAGTGGGCGAAGGGGAGCATCTGGCTCTGCCTTATCTTTGGAGCCACAGGAACAGCGCTTGCTTATGCAGCGGGGGAGAGGGAACAGGGACTTTACAGATATGGTATTTTGGGCGGTATGGGAGCTTTGGCGCTCTTTCTACTTCGGATGCTTGCGGATGATGCCTATCAGCTGGAGGCAGCGAAAACCTATATGGTAGATTTTCTGGAAAATACATATGCTCATCGCTATGAGAAGACCAATCAGAAAGAAATCCAGGTTACGGTTCAGAGAGCGGATGAGATTCCGGAGAAAATGGATGCAGAGGAAAATGAAGCGGCGCATTCTGGTCAGGTGCAAAGACCATTTTCAGAAGAAACCGTGCCAGCAAGCGCAGCTACGGTAAATGCGGTTTCTGTGAACGAAAAACGGTATACAGAAGATGGACAAATGCAGCAGACCGTGCAGACAGTAGCAAAAGTAGGACAGGCGAATGCAAATCAGGCTGATGAAATGCGGACGCAGCAGCCGGGAGTACGGATGGAAGATACAGCCGGTTCCAGATTTAAGCAGGAAGATACCGGCGAAAAGCTAGAGCCGACAAAAGAGGCAAGAATCCGGGAAATTCTGGAAGAATTCCTTGCCTGACTGGTGTGGATAATCGCAAGTTAAGTGAAATCTGCCCAGTATATAAAAAGTCTTTTTCGGGTAAAAAATGATTTAAAAATATAAAATACCGATATGTGGAAAAGCTGATTCCAGATATCGGTATTTCTATTATTATCGGGCAGGTGGTACACTTTTGCAGTTCACCGTTTTACAGAAAAAACACAGAATGAACACAGATTGCCCCAAGAAGTTTCACAAATCATCCGTATAATTGAAAAGCATGAAATTTTGTAGTCAGGAGGAACAACATTGATTGAGGTAAAAAATCTTGTAAAGAAATACGGCTCACATCTGGCTGTAGATCATTTGAATTTTACTGTAGATACCGGGCAGATCTATGGATTTCTGGGACCGAACGGTGCCGGAAAGTCCACAACGATGAATATTATGACCGGCTATCTTGGCGCCACAGAAGGTGAAGTGCTGATCAACGGGCACAATATACTGGAGGAACCGGAGGCAGCAAAAAAATGTATTGGTTATCTGCCTGAGATGCCACCGCTTTACACGGATATGAAGGTGAATGAATACCTGAGGTTCGTAGCGGAATTGAAGAAGATCCCAAAACCGGAACGGCAAGAGCAGATTGAGAAGGTCATGCTGATGGTGAAGATCATGGATGTACAGGACCGGCTGATCAAGAACCTGTCCAAAGGTTATAAGCAGAGAGTCGGACTTGCGCAGGCAATCCTTGGATTCCCGGAGATCATCATTCTGGATGAACCGACGGTCGGACTGGATCCGAAGCAGATTATTGAGATCCGTGAACTGATCCGCGAGCTGGCAAAAGAGCATACCGTGATCCTGAGCTCGCACATTCTGGCAGAGATCCAGGAAGTCTGTGATTATATTATGATCATTTCCAAAGGGAAACTGGTGGCAAGTGATACACCGGAGAATCTGGAAAAGCTTCTGACGAATCAGCAGACTGTGGAAATCCTGGTAAAGGGAAATGAAGATACGGTACGGAAAGTCATCGGCACAATCGGTAATGTGCAGAAGGCATCCGTGGAACACGGAAAAGAAGAAGGAACGGTAAAAGCGAGTCTGTTCCCGAAGGATGGAAAAGATATCAGGGAAACAGTATTTAAGGCATTTGCACAGGAGGGCTGCCCGTTACTTATGTTGTATCACAGCCGCACGACGTTGGAAGATGTATTCCTGGAGCTGACGCAGGGAAGCACACCTGCAGCAGCAAAAGCGATGAAGGACGGCGAAAAGAAAGACCGGATGGTAAAGCGGCGCAAGAAAAATGCGCAGGAAGAGGCAGAAGAGAACGAGCTGACTGAGATGGATGAAGAGCCGGAAGAAAATGCCGTTCCGACAAGTGAGGATGAAAAGGAGGATCTCGAAAATGACAGCAATTTATAAACGAGAATTAAAATCCTATTTTCAATCAATGACAGGCTATGTCCTGATCGCCTTCCTTGTGATCTTCACGGGAATCTATTTTATGGCGTACAACTTAAATTCGGGATATCCCTATTTTTCATATGTTCTGATGAATATCAACTACGTGTTGATCATCATTATCCCGATGCTTACCATGCGTTCCTTTGCGGAGGAACGGAAGAACAAGACAGACCAGCTTCTGCTTGCCGCACCGGTAAAATTATTTGATATCGTGATGGGGAAATACCTTGCGATGGTGACGGTATTTGCGGTACCGTGCCTGATTTTTTGCATTTTCCCGATTATCATTAAGAGCTTTGGAACGGCGTATCTGAAGGTGGATTATCTGTCGATCCTGATGTTCTTCCTGCTCGGATGCGTGTATCTGGCAATCGGAATGTTTCTTTCGTCACTCACAGAAAGTCAGATCATTGCGGCAGTAACAACCTTTGGCGTTTTGCTTCTGATCTATCTCTGGGGAGGACTGATCAATTTCCTCCCGACATCAGCTACAAGCGGCATGATCGGTATTGTGGTATTCGTTACCATTGCGGCGCTGATCATTTACCGGATGACGGGAAACTGGATGATCGCAGGAATTATCGAAGCGATCGGAGTTGTTGCGGTTGTGATCGTAAGCTTTGTAAAATCTTCATTATTTGAAAATATTTTGGTCAACATCATGAAGAAGCTGTATCTTGCAGATGTATTTGACAACGTAGCATATAACAAGCTTTTCGATGTGAGTGGGCTGATCCTGTATCTGAGTGTGGCAGGTGTATTTATCTTCCTGACCATGCAGTCCATTCAGAAAAGACGTTGGAGTTAGGAGGGAGAAGACATGGAAAAAATCAAAAAAATGTTCAGCAGCAAGTCTTCCCGGAACGGAACTTACAGCGTAGGGCTTGCAGTGATCGTGATTGCAATCGCGATCGTGATCAATCTGGTGGCAGGACAGCTTCCGGAAAAAGTAAGAAATATTGATATCAGCAGCAACAATCTGTACGATATCAGCAGCGTGTCCACAAAAATGCTGAAGAAGCTGGATAAAAAAGTAGATTTGAAAGTGATCGCAGAACAGGATTCTGTGGATACCAGGATCAAGACTTTTGTGAAAAAATATGCGGCGCTTTCCGGCAAAGTAAAAGTGGAATGGGTGGACAGCGTACTGCATCCGTCCGTTCTTCAGAAATATAATACCGATGGGAATGTAATCGTTGTGTCCTGTGATGCAACCGGAAAGTCTACAACGATTTCATTTTCAGATATTATCCAGTCCGATTATTACTCTTATTATACGACCGGAAGTGCCAGCGAAAGTTCTTTCGACGGAGAAGGACAGCTTACCAGTGCGATCAATTATGTAACCAGCGAGGAAACAAGCAAGATTTACCGGACCAGTGGTCACGGAGAAGCGACATTTTCAAGTTCGGTAAGTGATCTGCTTACTAAGAATAATCTGGAGACGGAAGAAATCAACCTGAGTATGAGTCCGGAAATCCCGGATGACTGTGACCTGTTGTTCCTCTATGCACCGACATCGGATATTACAGATGATGAAAAGACAATTATTGAGAAATATCTGAGTGACGGCGGAAAGGTTTATCTGATCCTTGGAGATACGACTTCAGATACACCAAATCTGGACGGAATTATGTCAGATTATGGACTGAAAAAAGTCAGCGGTTATATTGCAGATACCCAGAGATGCTACCAGGGAAATTATTATGCAATCTTCCCACAGCTTTCTCTGAGTGGTGAACTGGGAAGCGGCATCAGCAATCAGATGGTACTTCTACTGAATTCACCTGGTATGGAGAAAACAGATACGGATAATGATAATCTGACGGTTACTCCATTTATGCAGACATCAGACAGTGGATATGCAGTGACAGAAAATGACCAGACACAGGGACAGTATATCCTGGGAGCCGTTTCTACCAATGCGATTTCTGCGGATTCTTCAGATTCGGACAGCGAGGATGAAGACGATGAGAGTGATGCAACGGATACAGACACAAAGACAGCAAGACTTACGGTGCTTGCTTCTGCATCTATGATCAGCTCGGATATCACAGATCAGCTGACGACACTGGATAACCTGACTTTGTTTGTAAATTCAGTGACAGAGAATTTTGATAATGTAAATAATGTTGCGATTGAAGCGAAGAGTCTTTCGACTGAGACCAACACACCGATGCATGCAGGTGCATTCAGCATCCTTGTGATCTTTATTATTCCGCTTGCAATTCTGATCCTTGGATTTGTGATCTGGATGAGAAGACGGAAAGCGTAAGAGACAGGAGGAAAAAAGATGGAGAAAAAAACAAGGATAATAGGAATCCTTCTGCTCGTACTGCTTGTTCTGCTCATTACATTTTTCGGGCTGAAAAAATGGAATACATCTAAGTCAGAGGCAGAAGAGAAGAAAAAAGAAAACGCAGTGGTGCATATTTTTGAGACAGATTCGCTGGAGTCGATCGAGTATAAAGAAGCATCTGGAGAAGAAATGTCCTTTGTAAAAGAGGATGATACCTGGGAGTATGCGCCGGACACCACGATCGCACTGACGGAGAGCAGTATGCAAAATATGGAAGATGCATTTTCGGATATTCAGGCGGTAAAAGAGATCAAGAATCCGGATGACCTTTCAGACTATGGATTTGATTCACCGGAATATAATCTTACGCTGACCGGAAAGGATGGCGAGGCACATAAATTTCTAATCGGGAATGCTTCCGGAGAAAATTATTATTTCATGGAAGATGGAACAGAAAAAGTGTACACGGTATCGGCTGATCTGATTTCGGAAATGGTATGGCAGCTTGCAGATGTTGCTGAAAAGGACAGCTTTGTAACAGTTACATCTGATAACTTTGTAAAAGAGACTGTGACAAAACCGGGTGACGAGGTAAAAACCTACGAAGCGGACAATGAGGATCAGGAAGATACTGTCACAAGTATTATGACAGCACTTTCTGGATTCTATTTTACAGATTGTGCAGATTATCATGTGACGGACGCGACGCTTGGCAATTACGGGCTTGCGGAAGATCAGCGGACGAAGGTGGAGCTGACTTACAAGGATACGTCGGATGATGATAAGGAAAAGACAGTTACATTCTATGTGGGAAGCAAGGACGACAGTGCGACCTACTATTATGTACAGATGGACGGTTCACAAAGAGTAAGCCGGGTACTGATCGATACGGTAGAGAAGGCGCTTGGATGGAAAGTGGACAGTAGTGCAGAGTAGAAGAATACAAAGAGAAAATTAAATAAATCTGCTAAGAAAGGAAAAGGGATGATGTCTTTTAGGAAAGGACAAAGTCCCTTTTTTGAGTGTACGTTTTTACAAATTTATCCGCAGGAATCATTGACGCTGAAAAACCAACAGTGATACTATACAGATAATACGGAAAAATGAACGTTATACAATACGGAATGAGGAGAAACGATATGCCAATCATATACAATGAAAAAACAAGAGAGTTTCATCTCTACAACGAGGAGATCAGCTATATCATCAAGATCCTTGACAACGACCAGACGGGACAGCTCTACTACGGGAAACGCCTGACACACAGAGAAGATTTCAGCCATCTTTTTGAATATGCGATGCGTGATATGTCACCGTATGCTTTCGAGGGAAATTCTACATTCTCACTGGAGAATATCAAGCAGGAGTATCCGACTTTCGGCTGCGGAGATATGCGTTTTCCGGCATATGAGATCGAGCGGGAGAACGGAAGCCATGTAGTCGAGTTTGTATATAAAGAGCATAAAATTTATAATGGCAAACCAAAGCTTGAAGGACTTCCGGCGACATATGTAGAAAGTGATGATGAGGCGCAGACTCTGGAACTGGTTCTGGAGGATACAAGTATCAATACAAGAATTGTCCTTTTATATACGATCTATGAAGCATTTCCGGTGATCGCGAGAAGTGTACGTTTTGAATGTGATTCTGACGAAAAGATCACACTTCTTTCTGCAATGAGCGCCTGTGTGGATCTGCCGGACAAGGATTATGAGATGATCGATCTTGTCGGTGTGTGGGCGAGAGAGCGCCATGTGAGAAGACATAAGCTGGATTACGGTATCCAGAGTATTTACAGTATGCGCGGATGCAGCAGCTACCAGTTCAATCCGTTCCTTGCACTTGCGCGTGAAAATGCAGACGAGTTCCAAGGGCAGGTCTACGGTTTCAGCCTGGTTTACAGCGGAAATTTCCTTGCACAGACAGAGGTAGACAATTATGATACCGCCCGTGTGCTGATGGGAATCCATCCAAATGGATTTAAGTGGACACTTGGAAAAGGCGAATCCTTCCAGACACCGGAGATGGTAATGGTATATTCGGAAGCCGGACTTAACGGAATGAGCCAGACCTTTCACAAGCTGTACCGCACACGTCTGGCAAGGGGAACCTGGAGAGATAAGGTTCGCCCGATCCTGATCAACAGCTGGGAAGCATTTTATTTTGATTTTGATGCGCCAAAGCTTCTGGGACTTGCGGATGCGGCAGCAGATCTTGGAATGGAGCTTTTTGTATTGGATGACGGATGGTTTGGAAAGAGAGATGACAGTACTTCTTCCCTTGGCGACTGGTATCCGAATGAGGAAAAGCTGAAAGGAACGTTAAAGGAGCTGGCAGAAAAGATCAATGCCAAAGGTTTAAAATTCGGGCTCTGGATTGAACCGGAGATGACGAACAAAGACAGTGATCTGTACAGGGCGCATCCGGACTGGCTTCTTGCAGAACAGGGCAAGCGGATCTGCCACAGCCGGACACAGTATGTACTGGATTTTTCTAAGAAAGAGGTACGTGAATATATCGGGGACATGCTGGAAAATCTTCTTGCAGAAGTGCCGGTATCTTATATCAAATGGGATATGAACCGTACATTTTCAGAGGTGTTCTCCAATGGAAATGACAGAGAGTATCAGGGAAAGGTCTGCCACAAATATATCCTTGGTGTGTATGAACTGTATGAGCGCCTGACCAGCCGTTTTCCGCATGTATTGTTTGAATCCTGTGCAAGTGGTGGGGCAAGATTTGATCCGGGAATGCTTTACTACGCACCGCAGGGATGGACTTCGGATGATACTGACGCAATCGAACGTCTGAAAATCCAGTATGGAACTTCAATGGTTTATCCGGTAAGCTGCATGGGGAGCCATGTATCAGCTTCACCGAACCATCAGACAAACCGTGTGACACCGATCGAGACAAGAGCAGATGTGGCTTACTTTGGAACTTTTGGATATGAGCTTGACCTTTTAAAGCTTGGCGAGGAAGATAAGGCAGAAATCCGCCGTCAGATCGCATTTATGAAGGAGAAGAGAGATCTGATCCAGAAAGGAACTTTCTATCGACTGAAGAGTCCGTTTGAGGGAAATGAGACCGCATGGATGATCGTATCGGAGGATCAGAAGAAGGCGCTGGTCGGTTATTACCGGGTAATGCAGCCGGTCAATGTTGGATTTAAGAGACTGAAGCTGAAAGGGCTGAAAGAAGATATCTGTTATAAGGTCAGCGGATATGATTATGACTGCTATGGCGATGAGCTGATGCAAGTCGGAATGATCCTGTCCGATTCTGCGTCCGGTGTATGGAAGAAGGGCGTGAATGATAAGGGAGATTTCCAGGCGAAAGTGTTTGAGATTGTGGCTGTGTAAGCCGGAATATATGGAAAGGACGAAATGGGAGAACCGTTTCGTCCTCTTGCGTTTTCGGAAGAAAAATTATATGATGTTTCTAAAAGACTTAAAGAGGTTTAAAATGGAACGACTATACGATAAATTAAAAGCATATTCCGAGAGCGATTTTTACGCATTTCACATGCCGGGACATAAGAGAAACAAGGCACTTCTTGGAATTGAACTCCCATACGATCTGGATATCACGGAAATCGATGGTTTCGATGATCTGCATCACGCAGATGGTATTTTAAAAGAAGAGCAGGAAAGAGCCGCAAGGGTATTTGGGGCAGAGGAAAGTCATTTTCTGGTAAATGGAAGTACTGCCGGAATTTTAAGTGCAGTGATGGGATGTACGCACCGAGGAGATAAGATTCTGGTGGCACGCCATTGTCACAAATCCATTTACCATGCAATTTATATGAATGGTCTTGTACCGCGCTATGTGTATCCGGAATTTGATATTTCCATGCATATGAACGGGGAGATCAGCAAAGAAGATGTGGTAAAAGCACTTGCTGCAGAGCCGGATATCAAAGCCGTTGTGATCGTATCTCCAAATTATGATGGCGTGGTATCGGATGTGAAAGGAATTGCAGAAGTGGCACATTCGTATAGGATTCCACTGATCGTAGATGAAGCACATGGACCGCATTTCGGATTTCATCCGGCATTTCCGGGGCGCGCAAATGATCTGGGAGCAGATGTGGTGATCAATAGTCTGCACAAGACACTGCCGTCTCTTACACAGACTGCAATCCTGCATATCAACGGAAAAATTGTAAACCGCAGAAGGATCAAGAAGTATCTGGATATGTTACAGAGTAGCAGTCCATCCTATATTTTCATGGCAAGTCTGGATGCTTGTGTGGATTTTGTGGATGGAAAATGTGAAAATGCATTTGAACTTTATGTGGAGAGACTACAAAAGTTCAGAGAAGAGCTGGAACCATTACAGCATTTACAGATTCTCCGTACAGAACATTATGATATTTCCAAAGTTGTGATTTCCACAGCAAATGCAAATATTACAAGTCCGGAGCTTGCGGACCGGCTGCGAAAAGAATATCATCTGGAAATGGAAATGACCGGAGGAACCTATGTACTTGCGATGACAACCGTGGCAGATACGCAGGAAGGACTGGACAGGTTAAAAGCTGCGTTACTGGAAATAGACGGTCAGCTGGAAGCAAAAACAGCCGTTTCCGGAAGCATAGAGATTTCCGGAGAGCTTCCTAGACTGGAGCAGTATTTTACACCGCAGGAGGCAGCAGATCGGGAAGAAGACGGAGAAGCAGAAGAGATTCCGTGGAAAGAAAGTGAAGGACACATTTCTCTGGAATACGCATATCTCTACCCACCGGGAAGCCCGGTTATCGTACCCGGAGAGCGGATCAGCCGGGAAGCAGTAGAACTTCTTTGTTATTATGAAACACAGAATCTCCAAATAGAAGGAATACAGACGGAAGGCAAGATAAAGGTGTGGAAACATGAGTAAAATATATTATCTGATGGGAAAAAGTTCAACGGGGAAAGACACAATCTACAAAGAACTGAGAAAAAGAATGCCACAGTTAAAAAATGTAACGATCTATACAACCCGTCCACGGCGTGAGGGAGAAAAAGAAGGCGAAGAATATTTCTTTACAGACGAAACTGAACTTGAAAAGTTCAAAACAGAAGGCCGATTGATCGAAGAACGTGCTTACAATACAGTTTATGGTATCTGGCACTATTTCACCGCTGATGACGGGCAGTTCAATTTTGAACAAAAAAATCAGGATTATCTCATGATCGGAACCCTTGAATCCTATGAAAAATTGAAAACCTATTTTGGAAACGAAAAAGTAGTTCCACTTTACATCGAGGTAGAAGACGGAGAGCGCTTAACCCGCGCCCTCGCCCGTGAGAAAACCCAGAAAGAACCCAAATACGCTGAAATGTGCCGCCGTTTTCTCGCCGATTCCAAAGATTTCTCCGAAGAAAACCTCGCCCACGCCGGAATCACAGAACGTTACGAAAACACAGACCTTGAAGACGTACTTGAGAAAATCTGTAAGAAAATACTAAAAAAGTAGAGTCAGCTATAAACCATACAAAACTCAACCATTCATAAATAACACCGATCTCAACACCCCAGTGAGACAGGCCCACCTGTTCAGATGAATCCTGCATTGAGAAATTCTTGAAACTTAAATAAGATTTTATAATGTAGTGGAGTTAAGACACAGAAAAAGACAAAAATTATCCTCTGGATCTGCGAATTTTGCACTATGGAACCGAGACTTAATCAATTGTGGAAGCCATTGCTGACACAATTGATGCTTTCAAAGGCTCGGTGGAATGGTTAGTGCAACTGAGCATAGCCAGAGGATAATTTTGTCTTTTTCGTCTCTTTTACTACTACACGTATGACTCTAATTCAAGAAGTTCTCAATAATCACCCCTTCTGCTTCCTCTTCCGTCATTCCAAGAGTCCGCAGCTTGATCAACTGTTCATCATTGATCCTTCCGATTGCAGCTTCGTGGATAATAGCCGCATCCACATGTTTCGCATTGATCTCAGGAATTGAACTTACTTCTGCATGATCCATGATAATGGAATCACACTGAACATGTGCATGGCAACGGTTCTTTCCGACAGCCCTCGGATGGAAGACCTGTCTGGATTCGCCTTTTGCAACCGAACGGGATACGATCTGCGCAGAGCTGCCTTCTCCGAGCAGTTCCACCATCATATTTGAAGTAGCTTCCTGTTTTCCATGTGTCATCAGTTTTTCAATGACATAAAGCTTGGAACCGGCTTCCAGATGTACATTATTTTCACGAACCGTAGAATTGACTCCTTTGATCTGAGCAGTATCCAGTGTAAATACAGAATTTTCACCAAGATAAACTTCGGTAACAGGATTGAGTACACGGGTTCCGGTGCCTTCGCCCTCTCCATAATGCTTTTCTACATAGCGTACATTTGCATTTTTTTCCACATGGAAAGTATGAATACCATCATGGCGGCTTTCGTTACATCCGCTGTTGTGGATACCACATCCGGCAATGATAGTTACATTTGCACCTTCTGCTACATAAAAATCATTGTAAACAACGTCCGTCATTCCGCTTGCATCAACAACAACCGGAATATGAACTTCTTCGCCGTCTGTTTTTCCATCGATGAAAATATCGATTCCCGGCTTGTCCTGTTTTTTCTTGATTTTAATATGCTCACTGTCTCCGTGGCAGAGAGCGATTCCATTATGTCGTAAATTGAATGCACCGGACTGTGTAAAACCGGTGTCATCGATCTGTGCTAATACTTTTTCTGTAATTTTATCCAATAAAGTCATTGTATGTTCCTCCCCTGTTATCTGCATTTCAGACAGCTGTAAGAATCGGCTGTCTTTCCTAATAATTGTGGAAGGATATCCGCAGTCTGTCCGATCGAAGCAATCTTTCCGCCTTCGATCACCATGATCCGGTCAGCCATCTGGATGATTCTCTCCTGATGAGAAATAAGAATAAGACTCTGTTTTTTCTCTTTGTGCATTTTTTCAAACTGTTCGATCAGCATAGAAAAACTCCAGAGATCGATTCCGGCCTCCGGTTCATCGAAAATACAGAGTTTGTGAGGCTTTGCGAGAACGGTGGCAATTTCCAGACGCTTCATTTCACCGCCGGATAAGGTTCCGTCTACTTCACGTTCAATGTATTCGTTGGCACAAAGTCCAACGGTACTTAAAAGTCTGCAACAGACATCTCTTGTCAGATCTTCTCCAGCCGCAAGTGATAAAAGCTTGCTTACCGTCATTCCTTTGAAGCGCGGTGGCTGCTGGAATGCGTAACCGATTCCGGCTTCTGCCCTGTGGTTGATATCATAATCACTGATATCGGTTCCGTCTAAGATGATCTGTCCGGCACTTGCCTTGTCAATCCCCATTAGCACTTTTGCAAGTGTGGATTTGCCACCTCCGTTCGGACCGGTGATCACCAGCATTTCCCCGTCTTCTACGTTAAAACTGATATTTTCTACAATGCTGCGTTCTATTCCGTTTTCATTCACCTGGAATGTAAGATTTTTTACTTCCAGCATGAGTTCATCCCCTTTCTGTGTAAGAAACTTATATAAAGTTTGTCTGGTTAAAAAAATTATATTCATAAATTGTATGATGTAAGTATCAAAAGAATAAATTGCGTAACAATAGAGCAATCTGATTACATCATTGGATACAGAATCTTTATATATTTATGTCTATTATAAAACATATCGAAAAAGTTGTCATCTTTTATTATTGAAAAGCATACCTGCAAAGCGAAATTCGCAGAATTTTCAGAAATAATTCAGAAAGACCACAGGAATTTGCTCTAGGTATCTGCATAAATTTATGTTATACTAATGGAATAGTAAGAAAGAAGAGGGTGATAATATGTCAGGATTTAAAGATGTCGTAGGACATAGCGAGATCATTCAGTATATACAGAACGCGGTTACAGAAGATAAAGTATCACACGCTTATATTCTGAACGGCGAGAAGGGATCTGGAAAGAAGATGCTTGCAGGTCTTTTTGCACAGACTCTGCAGTGCGAAAAGGGCGGAACAGAACCGTGCTATGAGTGCCATTCGTGCAAGCAGGCAGTCAGCGGCAATCATCCGGATATTATCTGGGTAACGCATGAGAAGCCGAACAGCATCAGTGTAGATGATATCCGCGTCCAGATCAATGGGGATATTCAGGTGAAGCCTTATAATGGAAAATACAAGATCTACATTGTGCCGGATGCAGATATGATGACTGTACAGGCACAGAATGCTCTGCTGAAGACGATCGAAGAGCCACCTGTTTATGCGGTAATTCTGCTTCTTACAGAGAATGCGGACAGTCTGCTTCCAACGATCTGCTCAAGATGCGTTATGCTGAAGCTCCGCAACATTAAGGATCAGCTTGTGAAAAGGTATCTGATGGAGCAACTTCAGGTTCCTGATTACAAGGCAGACGTGTGTACTGCATTTGCACAGGGCAATATTGGAAAAGCTGCTATGCTGGCAGGCTCTGAGCATTTTAATGAAATTAAAGATGAGGCAGTTCGTCTGCTGAAGAATATCGATACCATGGAACTCGGTGATCTGGTGGAAGCTGTGAAACGGATTTCCGCTTACAAGATTGAGATCACAGATTATCTGGACATCCTTATGATCTGGTATCGTGATGTGCTGATCTATAAAGCAACAATGAATATCGACAGACTGATTTTCAGTGAAGAGATCGACAGTATCAGGGAGCGTGCGAAAAAGAGCTCTTATGAAGGAATTGAGATAATTCTGGAAGCACTTGAGAAAGCAAAAGCAAGACTGCGCGCCAATGTCAACTTTGATCTTGTCATGGAACTTCTTCTGTTGACAATAAAGGAGAACTAGGGAATGACAAAAGTAATTGGAGTCCGTTTTCGGACTGCAGGAAAGATCTATTTTTTCTCACCGGGCAAATTTGAGGTGAAGCGTGGCGATCAGGTAATTGTAGAGACTGCGAGAGGAGTAGAATTCGGTAACGTTGTGATGGGACCGAAGGAAGTGAAGGATGAAGAGATCACCCAGCCTCTTAAGACAGTGATCCGCCTGGCGACAGAGGATGACCGCCGTGTAGAAGAAAAGAATCGCAAAAAAGAAAAAGAAGCATTTCAGATTTGTCTGGAAAAGATCCACAAGCATGAGCTGGAGATGAAGCTGATCGATGCAGAATATACCTTTGACAACAATAAAGTGCTGTTTTACTTTACCGCAGACGGGAGAATTGATTTTCGTGAACTGGTAAAGGATCTGGCAGCGGTATTCCGTACCAGGATTGAACTTCGCCAGATCGGTGTAAGAGACGAGACGAAGATCCGCGGAGGAATCGGGATCTGTGGACGAGAGCTTTGCTGCCACACCTATCTGTCTGAGTTTGCACCGGTTTCAATCAAGATGGCAAAAGAACAGAATCTGTCGCTGAACCCGACTAAGATTTCAGGTGTATGTGGCAGACTGATGTGCTGCCTGACAAATGAGGAAGAGACATACGAGGAACTCAACAATAATCTTCCGTCTGTAGGTGAGTCAGTGACAACTCCGGAAGGCCTGAAAGGTGAAGTACAGTCATTAAGCGTACTGCGTCAGCTTGTCAGGGTTATTGTAACTCTGGACAATGATGAGAAAGAAATCCGTGAATATCCGGCAGCTGACCTGAAGTTCAAACCGCGCCGCCGGAAAAAGGATGTGAAACTTTCCAAACAGGAAATGAAAGAGCTTGCAGCTCTGGAGAAAGGTGAAGGAGCGTCAAAGTTAGATGACAAATAATCTTAAGCCGGGAGAACGGCTCGATGATTTACAGATAAAAGGCTATGAGATCATCCAGAGCCCGGGGCGGTTCTGCTTCGGAATGGATGCAGTGCTTTTAAGTGCCTTTGCCAAAGTAAAAGCGGGAGAATGCGTTCTTGATCTTGGAACAGGAACGGGAATTCTCCCGATTCTTTTGGCCGCAAAGACAAAAGGAAAGCATTTTACAGGGCTGGAGATCCAGGAAGAGAGCGCAGATATGGCGCGCCGGAGCGTCCAGCACAACCAGCTTGAGGAGCAGATCGACATTGTGACGGGAGATATCAAAGAAGCGTCACAGATATTTGGACACGGTTCCATGGATGTGATCACAACGAATCCGCCGTATATGATCGGTGGGCATGGGCTTGCCAATCCGGAGAGTGCCAAGGCGATCGCAAGGCATGAAGTCCTTTGTACATTGGATGATATTATCCGGGAAAGTGCGCGGACTTTAAAAGCCGGAGGCAGATTTTACATGGTACACAGACCGTTCCGGCTTGCCGAGATCTTGACGGCAATGTGCGAGGCGAAGCTGGAGCCGAAGCGGATGCGCTTGGTGTATCCATATGTGGATAAGGAGCCAAACATGGTTTTGATCGAGGGAATCCGTGGCGCGAAATCGCGGATGACCGTGGAGCCGCCGCTGATCGTTTATGAGAAAGATGGCAGTTATACACGGGAAATCCTGGAACATTACGGAATGACAGGGACTGGAAAGGAGTAACTATGGCAGGAACATTATATTTGTGCGCAACGCCGATCGGCAATCTGGAGGATATGACGTTCCGGGTGATCCGGACGCTGAAAGAGGTTGACCTGATTGCAGCGGAAGATACCAGGAACAGTATTAAACTGCTGAACCATTTTGAGATCAAAACACCGATGACCAGTTATCATGAATATAATAAGATAGACAAAGGACATGCTCTGGTGGAGAAACTTCTTGCAGGGACAAATATTGCACTGATCACCGATGCCGGCACACCGGGAATCTCAGATCCGGGTGAGGAACTGGTGAAAATGTGCTATGAAGCCGGAATTACGGTCACTTCCCTTCCGGGAGCCGCTGCCTGTATTACGGCACTGACACTTTCCGGGCTTTCCACCAGAAGATTTACATTTGAAGCATTTCTTCCAACGGACAAAAAGGAAAGACAGGCAGTCCTGGGTGAGCTTGTAGATGAGACAAGAACGATGATCGTTTACGAAGCACCGCACCGTCTGGTGAGAACCTTGAGAGAGCTTGGAGAAGTTCTTGGCGGGGACAGACATCTGACTGTGTGCCGGGAACTTACAAAAAAGCATGAGACTGCATTTCGCACCACGTTTGCGGAAGCGGTTTCTTATTACGAGAGCAACGATCCGAAGGGGGAGTGTGTGCTTGTGATCGAGGGCAAGAGCCGGGAGAGCATTTTACAGGAAGAGCGTGCGAAATGGGAAGAAATGACGGTTCAGGAGCATATGGATTACTATACGAATCAGGGAATTGATAAGAAAGAAGCCATGAAAAAGGTGGCGAAGGATCGCGGAGTCGGAAAGAGGGACATTTACAAAGAACTGTTGTAAGGCTTTCGTCAATTTGTACACCTTCTTAAAAAATCTTTGTTCAACCCGGTCATAGACCGACGATGTAAAAAAAGATATACTTTATTTCAGAAACAAGAACAGCGACAGTGTGTAAGAAGCGCACAAAGATTTAGGAGGAAAAATAAATGGCAAGCTTATCATTAAAGCATATTAACAAAACATATCCGAACGGATTTGAAGCAGTTAAAGATTTCAACCTTGAAATTGAAGATAAAGAATTTATCATTTTTGTAGGACCATCTGGATGTGGTAAATCTACCACACTTCGTATGGTCGCAGGTCTGGAAGAGATCACAAGCGGTGAACTCAAGATCGGTGACAAAGTGGTAAATGATGTAGAACCAAAAGACAGAGATATCGCGATGGTATTCCAGAACTATGCTCTGTACCCACATATGACTGTATATGATAATATGGCATTCGGACTTAAATTAAGAAAAGTTCCGAAACCGGAGATTGATAAGATGGTTCGTGAAGCAGCTAAGATCCTTGACCTTGAACCACTGCTTGACCGTAAACCAAAAGCTCTTTCAGGTGGACAGAGACAGCGTGTTGCTATGGGACGTGCAATTGTTCGTAACCCGAAGGTATTCCTTATGGATGAACCACTTTCCAACCTGGATGCTAAACTTCGTGGACAGATGCGTATCGAGATTTCCAAACTTCATCAGAGACTTGGTACAACAATTATCTACGTAACACATGACCAGACAGAAGCTATGACACTGGGAACCAGAATCGTAGTTATGAACGCAGGTGTTGTTCAGCAGGTAGATACACCACAGGTACTTTATGATACCCCATGCAACCTCTTCGTTGCAGGATTCATCGGATCACCACAGATGAATTTCCTTGATGCTGTATGCCAGAAGAAGGGTGACAAAGTTGTCCTCAAAGTTGGACCGGCTGATATTGAACTTCCACCGTCAAAAGCAAAGAAACTTATCGATGGAGGATATGAAGGAAAGACTGTTGTCCTTGGAATCCGTCCGGAAGATGTACATGATGAGCAGATGTTTATCACATCTTCACCGAATACAGTTATTCAGGCTAAGATCCGTGTATATGAAATGCTTGGTGCTGAAGTTTATCTTCACTTCGATTATGAAGGAGCTACAATGACAGCCCGTGTTGATCCTAGAACAACAGCAAGAACAGGGGATACAGTTACATTTGCATTCGATGCTGAAAAGATCCATGTGTTCGACAAAGAGACAGAAAAAACAATTACAAACTAAGATATGAAATTATTTGCCGGAGTTTCCGATTTTGGAGACTCCGGTTAAAATTTTCTTGACAATCGGGCTATTCGTGGTATATAGTTACGTTAATAAAGGGGAGTAACCTACGCAAGGGAATCCGCGTTTGTGGTGTCGTCAGTACGGTGGAAGCATCCGGTACCACAAGAAAATGGTGAGACTTTTATTGCATTATTTGTTGTGCAATAAGGGTTTCTTTTTTTGTACATTTTTATCGAAAGAGAGCTTCGTTGCATAAGAAATTCAGGAATGTGAATACTCAAAAACAGGAGGCGGAAAAGATGAAAGAAATTTATCAGTCATCGATAAAAGAAGTGCTTGGACAGATGGGAAGCAGAGAAGAGGGACTTACGATAAAAGAAGTGGAAAAGTCCCGTGAAAAATGTGGATGGAATGAGCTCGCGGAGGGAAAGAAAAAAAGTGTGCTGCAGATTTTTTTGGAGCAGTACAAGGATTTCCTGGTGATTATCCTGATTGCATCGGCGATTATTTCAGGAATTTTAGGAGACGCAGAAAGTGCGGCAGTTATTGTGATCGTCATTACAATGAATGCGATTTTGGGAACCGTGCAGACGGTAAAAGCAGAGCAGTCGCTTCAGAGCCTGAAAAAGCTTTCAGGACCGGAGGCGAAGGTTCTCAGGAATGGTACGGTGACACCGATTCCGGCAAGAGAACTGGTAGTTGGAGATGTGATCCTTCTGGAAGCCGGGGATTATGTTCCGGCAGACGGACGACTGATCGAGAACGCAAGTCTGAAGATCGATGAAAGTGCACTGACCGGGGAAAGTCTTGCAGTTGAGAAAAGCCTGGATGAAATCGAAGAGGAAGTGCCGCTTGGTGACCGGAACAATATGTTATTTTCGGGAAGCTTTGTTACTTACGGACGTGGAAAAGCCGTTGTGACAAGTGTAGGTATGCAGACAGAAGTCGGAAAGATTGCCGGACTTTTGAAATCAACATCTGAAAAGCAGACTCCGCTTCAGGTGAATCTGGAAGAGTTCGGAAAGAAGCTTTCGGTTCTGATCCTGGTATTTTGCGGAATCTTATTTGGAATCAGTGTATTTCGTGGAGAAAATATCGGAAGCGCGTTTATGTTTGCAGTAGCACTTGCGGTTGCAGCAATCCCGGAGGCATTAAGTTCAATTGTAACAATCGTCCTTTCTTTCGGAACGCAGAAGATGGCCAAGGAGCATGCAATCATTCGAAAACTGCAGGCGGTAGAAGGTCTTGGAAGTGTCTCCGTGATCTGTTCGGATAAAACCGGAACTCTCACGCAGAATAAGATGACTGTTGAAGATTATTATATAGAAGGCAGAAGAATCCGGGCAGATGAGATCGATATGGCAGATCCGGCACAGAGATTTCTGCTTGATTGCAGCATTTTATGTAACGATTCTACCAATGAAAATGGAGTGGAAATCGGAGATCCGACAGAGACAGCGCTGATCAATCTGGGAAGCCGCTATGGAGTGGAAGCTGCAGAAGTAAGAGAAAGTTATCCAAGAGAAGATGAGATTCCATTTGACAGTGACCGGAAAATGATGTCGACGCTTCACCGGATAGACGGCGAAAACCGGATGATCGTCAAAGGTGCGGTTGACCGTCTCCTGGATCTGACAGACCGGATCTGGACAGAAAATGGAATACGGGAGATTACAAAAGAAGATAAAGAAAAGATTCAGAGCCAGAATCAGGAATTTTCAATGGAAGGTCTTCGAGTGCTGGCATTTACCTTCCGGGAGATTCCGGAAGAACATCTGCTGACCGCAGAGGATGAGGACCATCTGGTATTTCTCGGAATGATCGCAATGATGGATCCGCCGAGGGAAGAGTCAAAAGCTGCAGTAGAAGAATGTATCAAAGCAGGCATCCGTCCGGTGATGATCACGGGAGACCATAAGATCACGGCAGCAGCGATCGCAAAACGGATCGGCATTTTAAAGGATTTATCCGAAGCCTGCGAGGGCGCGGAGATTGAAAATATGAGTGACGAGGAGTTACGGGAATTTGTCCCGAAGATTTCTGTCTATGCAAGGGTTTCGCCGGAACATAAGATCCGGATCGTCCGTGCATGGCAAGAGCGCGGAAATATTGTATCGATGACCGGCGACGGTGTCAACGATGCACCGGCTCTTAAGCAGGCAGATATAGGTGTTGCAATGGGAGTAACCGGAACAGAAGTTGCCAAAGATGCAGCGGCGATGGTACTTACAGACGATAATTTTGCCACAATTGTAAAAGCAGTGGAAAACGGACGAAACTTATACCGTAATATCAAGTATGCGATCCAGTTTCTGTTATCGGGAAACTTCGGTGCAATTCTCGCTGTTTTATATGCATCGATCGCAGGACTTCCGGTTCCGTTTGCACCGGTTCATCTGCTTTTTATCAACCTGCTGACGGATAGTCTCCCGGCAATTGCACTGGGAGTAGAACCGCATACCAGTGATGTGATGAATGAGAAGCCAAGACCGGCAGATGAGTCGATCCTGACAAAAGATTTCCTGTCAAAGATTGGTCTGGAAGGACTGGTGATCGGTGTAATGACGATGATCAGTTTCCTGACAGGATATCATCAGGACGGTGCACTTCTTGGAAGTACTTATGCATTTGGAACGCTCTGTCTTGCACGGCTGTTTCACGGATATAACTGTAAATCAGATCATCCGGTGATTTTTACCAAACGGTTTTTCAATAATAAATGGATGCAGGGCGCATTTGCATTGGGCGCAATTCTGATCACGGCTGTACTTACAATTCCGGGGCTGCATCAGGTGTTCAAAGTAGAAACATTGAACTTTGAACAGCTTGGGACTGTCTACCTGTATGCATTTGCCTGTTTTCCACTCATACAGCTTCTGAAGTGGGTACGTGGAAAATTATCTGAGTAACAATATGGGAAAATGCTTACTGGTTGTAAGGGGATTAACCATAAATATATTGTAGTAGAATGGAGAAAATAGTGGATTTTAGTAAATTATCTATAAAAAAAATCCGGGAACTGATCGTATTTACAGCGCTGATCATAGTTGCATTGTGGAAATTTGATGTGGTTCTCGGCGTGATCAAGGCGGTATGGGGGATTATTTTCCCCTTCGCTCTTGGCGGTGCGATCGCGTTTGTGATCAATGTGCCGATGAGCTTTCTGGAGAAAAAATTATTTGGAAAGGCAAAGGAGAAAGGAAGTAAGGCGGCAGGAAAGCTTGCAAGACCGATCAGTCTTCTTCTTACGATCGTACTGGTAGTGGGGGTGATTGTGCTTGTTATGTTCGGTCTGATTCCGCAGCTTACGGCAACAATTGGAAGTCTGATGAACAGTATTGCAGATTTTATTCCGCAGATGCAGAGCTGGGTACGGGAATTTACGCACAATAACCGGGAAATCATGGATCTTGTGAACCAGGTGGAGTTCAATCCGAATAAGGCAATCCAGTGGGGGATGAGTATTCTCGGAAATGGTGCGGGAAATTTTATGAATACAACGATGACAGCAGTTGGCTCCATCGTCAGTGGAGTTACTACATTTTTTATTGCCTTTTCCTTTGCCTGCTATATTCTTTTCCAGAAAGAAAAACTGCATGTGCAGGTGAGAAAAGTGTTTTTCGCGTTTATTCCAAAACGAAAAGCAGAAGTGATTCTTGAAGTCTGTTCCCTGACCTACCGTACCTTCGCGAACTTCCTTACCGGACAGTGTCTGGAAGCAGTCATTCTCGGAAGTATGTTTGTAATTACATTAAGCATACTGAAAATGCCATATGCCCTGTTGATTGGAATCATCATATCCTTCACAGCCCTGATCCCAATCTTCGGAGCTTTCATCGGCTGCGTACTCGGCTGCCTCCTGATCTTCATGGTGAGCCCGAAACAGGCAATCCTTTTCATCCTTGTATTTCTGATCCTCCAGCAGATCGAAGGTAACCTGATCTACCCACACGTAGTCGGCAGCTCCGTAGGGCTTCCCTCCATCTGGGTCCTCGCTGCAGTCACCATCGGCGGTAACCTTCTGGGAATCATAGGAATGCTCATCTTCATCCCATTAGTGTCCGTACTCTATACCCTCTTCCGGGAATATGTGTATTTGCGTTTGAAAAAACAACACATTAAAAAAGTGACGAAAACTGAAGTGGAAGAGTATACTCAAGAAGAAATTGACAAAATGAAAGAACTATACGAAAAAGAGCACCCTGAAAAATGTCTTGAATAAGGAAGCAATTTCATACATATAAATGTATTGAAATCGCAGCAAAAGCCTGCAACTTTGAGATGCAATCTCAAAGAGCAGGCTTTTCGACTCCCCATTTATAGTTTGGCGGAAAAGTATGACTTGTAGAATGTCAGCCGGGCGGAAAATAAATTGTGTTCAAATTCAATTTTTTGTGCAATGGAGACGAAACTCAGGAATCGTGGAAGCCATTGCTGAACACGATTCTCGCTCTAAGAGGTTCGTCGGAATGGTTTGCACAACTTGAATTTGAACACAATTTATTTTCCACCCGGCGTCCCCTTTCCCAACGTTTCCCCCATCCAAGAAAGGAGAAAAAATGCTCAACTACCTGTGGTCGGGAATGATTCTTATTGGCATCCTTTTTGCCGCTTTCTCCGGCAAAATGCCGGACATCACCACCGCCGCCTTAGATTCCTCCAAAGAAGCCGTCACCCTTTGCATCACGATGATGGGCGTCATGTCCTTTTGGACCGGACTCATGGAAATCGCAGAAAAATCCGGCATCCTGAAAACGGCAGCCGTCCGCCTTTCCCCTCTGATCCATTTCCTCTTTCCAGAACTTCCAAAAGATCATCCGGCAGAAAAACCAATTGCAGCAAACATCATTGCAAATGTACTCGGACTTGGCTGGGCGGCAACTCCGGCAGGTCTTGAAGCAATGGAAGAGCTTCAGAAGCTGGAAGAAGACCGCCGCCTTGGAAAAGCGGCAGGACCGGTAAGAAAAAGAGGCGTTGCAAGCAATGAGATGTGTACCTTCCTGATCGTAAATATTTCTTCACTGCAGCTGATCCCGGTGTCGGTGATCGCCTACCGGAGCCAGTACGGAAGCGTGAATCCGACAGCCGTTGTTGGACCTGGGATTGCGGCAACGGCGGTCAGTACCGGGGCGGCGATTTTATTTTGCAGGATAATGGACCGGAAAAGCTAGAATTTCTGTAGCTTTTTGTAACATACCTTGACTAAAGTACAAAAAAACGCTATAATCAATATCACGGCAAAGCTTTAAACCATTGAAGTTTAAACCGCTAAAGTTTAAAGCTATAAAGCCAAAACGGAAAAAGTTTGTTCGAAAAGAACATAGATGGAGGTATGTTATTATGAAAGCAAGAAAAATTTTAGCAGTATCACTTACTGCAGCAATGACACTGGCACTTGCTGCCTGTGGCGGAAGTTCATCAGACAAAGAATCTTCTTCAAAGGATTCATCAGACAAGGTATATAAGATCGGTATCTGCCAGCAGCTTGAGCATGCAGCTCTTGACGAGGCAACCAAAGGATTTGAAGAAGCCTGTGAAGAAAAATTCGGAAAAGACAAAGTGAAGTTCGATCTGCAGAACGGGCAGGGCGAACAGGCAAACTGCGCAACCATCGTAAACAATTTTGTGGCAGACAATGATGACTTGATCCTTGCAAATGCAACAACTGCTCTTCAGTGTGCAGCAGCTGCAACAAGCACGATCCCGATTCTTGGAACATCTGTTACAGATTATGCAACTGCTCTTGATATTTCTGACTGGACAGGATCAACAGGTATGAACATTTCAGGAACCTGTGACCTTGCACCGATCGATGAACAGGAAGCAATGCTTAAAGAGCTCCTTCCGGATGCAAAAACAGTAGGTATCCTTTACTGTTCAGCAGAACCGAACTCAGCATACCAGGCGAAGAAGTTTGAGGAAGCACTTGAAAAAGATGGAATCAAGTATAAAGAATACACAGCAGCAGATTCTAATGAAATCCAGTCTGTAGTGACAAGTGCAGTAGATGAGTGCGACGCACTTTACATCCCAACTGATAATACAATGGCATCTAACACAGAGATTATCAACAATATCTGTCTTCCGGCAAAAGTACCGGTAATCGCAGGTGAACAGGGAATCTGTGAAGGCTGTGGTATTGCAACTCTTTCTATCAGCTACTATGACATCGGATACAGAGCAGGTGAAATGGCTTACGATATCCTTGTAAATGGAAAAGATATCTCAACCATGGATATTGAAAGTGCACCGAATGTTACAAAGATGTATAACAAAACAATTTGTGACGAACTCGGAATCACTGTTCCGGACGATTACGAAGCAATTGAGGAATAATCAGTATAGAAAGAGGCAAGAACAATGTATTTAGCAGCTTTAGATCCGATGTCTCTTGTGCGTGCACTTCCGGGAAATGTAGCGCAGGGGATCATCTGGGGAATTATGGCGCTTGGCGTTTATATCACTTTCCGCATTCTGGATTTTGCGGATCTGACGGTTGACGGATCGTTAGCTACAGGTGGAGCAGTTGCAGTTATGCTGATCCGCGGCGGTATGAATCCGGCACTGGCACTTCTTTTCGCATTTCTGGCAGGTATGGCAGCCGGATTTGTGACAGGTATTTTACATACGTTTTTTGGAATTCCGGGCATTCTGTCCAGTATTCTGACGCAGATCGGACTTTACTCGGTGAATCTCGGAATCATGGGAAAATCCAATCAGGCAGTCAATGTTATGCAGTATAAATTGGTTGCATCTCTTCGTTATGTGACCGGCGAAGGAAGTGAACTGTTTTTTGTAAAACTGATCGTGGCAGCACTTATCCTGATCGCAATTATTTACTGGTTCTTTGGAACTGAGCTTGGCGCATCGATCCGTGCAACCGGATGTAACCCGCAGATGGCAAGTGCACAGGGAATTAATACAGGCTTTACAAAGGTTCTGGCGCTTATGATCTCCAACGGACTTGTGGGACTTTCCGGCGGAATTTACGCACAGTACCAGGGAGCAGCCGATGTTAATATGGGACGTGGTGCCATTGTAATCGGACTTGCAGCCGTTATCATCAGCGAAGTTATTTTTGCAAAATTCTGTGCAGGCAGAAAAGCAGCCTTTGCATTTACACTGGGAGCAATCTTTATCGGAGCGATTATTTACTATATTGTAATCGCACTGGTATTGTGGCTGAAGATGCCTTCTGATTATATGAAACTGTTCTCAGCGGTAGTGGTTGCATGCTTCCTTGCAGTTCCGTACATGAAGGGTAAATATTTTACAAAGAAACGGAGGACTGCATAATGGGATATATGTTGGAAATCCAGAATATTCATAAAACCTTTAATCCGGGAACGATCAATGAAAAGGTCGCACTTAACGGAGTGAATCTGAACCTCAATCCGGGTGATTTCGTGACTATCATCGGTGGAAATGGTGCAGGAAAATCCACCACACTGAATGCGATCGCAGGAGTGTGGTCTGTAGACGAAGGAAAGATCATCATTGACGGAGTGGATATTACAAAGCTTTCAGAGCATAAAAGAGCACTTTATCTGGGAAGAGTTTTCCAGGATCCGATGACTGGAACTGCGGCAACTATGTCGATTGAAGAAAATATGGCGATCGCAGCCAGACGTGGCGAGCGCAGAGGTCTTGGATGGGGCATTACGAAAAAAGAGCGGGAACGCTATAAAGAAGCCCTGAAAGAACTTGATCTTGGACTGGAAGACCGTCTGAGCAGTAAAGTCGGACTTCTTTCTGGCGGACAGCGTCAGGCGATCACTCTTTTGATGGCGTCTCTTAAGAAGCCAAAACTTTTACTTCTGGACGAGCATACTGCAGCACTTGACCCGAAAACTGCGGCGAAGGTACTTGCCATCTCCGATAAGATCATTCAGGAGCACCAGCTTACTGCAATGATGGTAACACATAATATGAAAGATGCCATCGCGCACGGCAACCGCCTGATCATGATGCATGAAGGAAAAATTATTTACGATGTATCAGGAGAAGAGAAGAAGAATCTGAAGGTTGCAGATTTGCTGGCGAAGTTTGAAGAAGTCAGCGGCGGCGAATTTGCGAATGACCGGATGATGTTGTCGTAGAGAATAATTTAAAAATGAAATAATAGTAGAAAACAGGAACGAGGTTTTACGATTGATGTAGAGCCTCGTTTTTTTGCACGTCTTGTTTAAATGTACTATTAAAAAACAGAGCAGATTCTGAAATGCTATAAAATTATAGAGAATACCTATTAGTAATACAGAATAGAAATTATCAATGAACCTCTTAAAAAATCCGGAATGGAAGAGAAAGAGGCAGAAGAAAGCCAAAGGACATTCCGTTGCATGCCATAGGGCGAAAGAAATCTTGTAAAGAAAATTGACATAAAAGTGTAAAGATGCTAGTATAATAAATAGAAAAGGTGCTACCGATGACGGTTCGCCTGATATTATTTGGTTATTAAAAATAACCGCTCATGTTTTCTCAGGACGATGGGCGGTTATTTTTGCGTCTTGGAATCATGCTTTCCACGCACATACCCAAGACTGTAAAAAGTCGCACACAGTGAAATAGCACCTTGAACTTATGGTAACAAACATAAAGAAGAAAATCAATAAAAAATAAAATGACAGAATTGTCTAATCCATCAACTGCAATTCATACAATTTCTTATACAACCCATCCTTCACCAGCAGCTCCTGGTGGGTTCCAGATTCTTTTATTTCCCCGTGATGCATCACAATAATTTTATCTGCATGCTGGATCGTAGAAAGCCGGTGTGCGACCATGATCGTAGTTCTTCCATCCATCAGCCGTGCAAGTGCCTGTGTGATCAGTGTTTCGGTTTCTGTATCGATGTTGGCAGTTGCTTCATCGAGAACAAGGATCTTCGGATCATAAGCAAGTGTCCGTGCGAAGGACAAAAGCTGGCGCTGCCCGGCAGATAGAGTACTTCCGCGTTCTGTAACCGGTTCATCATATCCGTGCGGCAGTTTCTGAATAAATGGATCTGCATTTACAATTTCGGCAGCCCGTCTGACATCGTCCGGTGAGATTGCTTCATTATTCAGCGAGATATTACTTTTGATGTCTCCGGTGAAGATGAAGACATCCTGCTGAACCTGACCAATCGCACCGCGGAGTACATCCAGATCAATTTCATGAATATCAATCCCATCAATCAGGATCTGTCCCTTCTGAATATCAAAATATCTTCCGATCAGATTTAAAATTGTGGATTTTCCTGCTCCGGTAGCGCCGACAAAAGCAGCTTTTTCACCCGGCTGGATTACAAAACTTACATCTTTTAAAATATAATTTTCCTCTTCGTAGGCAAACCAGACATGGCGGAATTCAATTTCACCAAGAATATTGACCGGAGTCGGATCGGCCGGAGATACGATCTCTGGTTTTACATCAAGAACACTGAAAATCTTTTCTGCGGAAGCAATGGAAGACTGCAGGGTTCCAAGCTGTTCGGAAAGCTCCTGGATTGGCTCGAAAAAGGAGCTGATGTAGGTGATAAACACGAACAGAGTTCCGAGAGAAAGACTTCCATTTAACACAGAAAGGCTTCCGGTTCGGATAACAAGGATCATGGCAATGACCGAAACCATATAGATTGAAGGCCGGAAGATCGCAAAAGTCATGATCTCGCGGAAATTGGCACGGTACAGTTCCATAGATTTGCCTTCAAATTCACTGTATTTCTCTTTTTCGCGTGCAAAGATCTGGATCAGCTTCATACCGGAAATATGTTCGGACAGGAAGGTGTTCAGCTCTGTGATTTTATTTCTTGTGATCTGGTAAGCTTTTCTGGAGAGATGCCGGAAAACAAAAGTCAGGATTGCAACCAGAGGTAAAAGCAGGAAGGATATACCTGCCATTTTCACATTAATTGAGAGCATGACAACAGCGTAACCAATAATCTTTACAATGTTTTTAAAAAGTTTCACAAGAATGGTGGAAAACAGTTCGTTGACTGCTTCAGTATCGTTAGATACACGTGTTACGAGCTTGCCAACCGGTGTTATATTGAAAAAAGAAAGTGACAGGCTGTGTATATGTGTAAATGTTTCTTCACGCAGTTTGTACACGATCTGCTGGCCCATCTTCTGCAAAAGCCAGGTGTCGGCAAGGTTCAGGAAAAATCCGCTAAAAAGCAGCAGAAGAAACAGAATTCCGGCTTTTAGGATCCCCTTAAAATCATTTTGTCTTAAAACCTTCAGATCATTGGAAGTAAGCTTCTGTGCACCTTCTCTGACATAATTTTTTAAAACAGATGTATCGGCATTTTGTAGTGCAGTACATTCAGCGCGGGTGAGATTTTCTGCCATGTAATAGTGATCCTTCCAGAGAAAAATCTGATAAAAGGAAGCAGAATCCGCCTTAGATACTGCCTGGTCGCGCGACAGTACAAGACCGTTCCAGTTTATAGCGTCCGAAGCGGAAACGTCGGCTTCTACATACGGATGATAATAACCGTTGATATACTGGTCGATTGCATTTCCGACGATGATCGGGCGGTAAAGTTCCACAGCAATGATAAAGAGAACCAGGACAGTTGCCAGGGTCATTACCCATTTATGCGGTTTTAGATAACTTAAAAGTCGTTTCATCTTAAGGCTACCTCCTGTTCTCCAATGGAAGCTTCCAACTGTTGCTTTTCAAACATATCTTTATAAATACCATTTTTCTGAATCAGTTCGGTGTGTGTTCCAAGCTCTTTCATTTCTCCGTTTTCAAGTACCATGATCAGATCGGCATGCTGTACTGTGGAAATTCGGTGTGCGATCAGGATTGTTGTTTTCCCTTTACGATCGTCCCTGAGATTATGCAGGATATGTTCTTCCGTATCGGTGTCGACAGCGGAAAGGGAGTCATCAAGAATCAGGATCGGCGCATTTTTCATCAGGGCGCGGGCGATGGAGCTGCGCTGTTTCTGACCGCCGGAAAGCGTAACGCCACGTTCGCCGACGATCGTATCATAGTTGTCAGGAAAATTTGCAATATTATCGTGAATGCAGGCTGATTTTGCTGCGGCGATAATACGGCTCATATCCTGTGACTTTGTGCCGAATGCAATATTTGCTTTCAGAGTATCGGAAAAAAGAAAATTATCCTGTGGTACATAAGCAATATTTTCACGCAGAGTTTTCAGCGGAATTGTGTTGATATCATGGTCATCCAGATAAATCATGCCTGGCTCGGTGTTGTAAAGCCGGAGCAGAAGATTGACCAGAGTGGATTTTCCGTTGCCGGTGCGCCCGATGATGGCAAGGGTTGTCCCGGATGGGATGTCCAGATTGATATCATGCAGTACCGGAGAAGTATTTCCAAGGTGTGCAAAGGTCAGGTGATTAAAACGGATATCCCCGTGCAGGGTGTCTAAAGTCGTGACAGAAGCAGTATCTTTTACATTTGTCTGTGCTTCCAGGATTTCCTGTACACGGCGGATGGATGCAGTTCCCTGGGAAAACATGACGGCAGCTTCCGAACAGGCGAGCATCGGCCATACCAGCATATTGACATACTGATTGAAAGCTACGAAGCGTCCGAGTGTAATCTGTCCGATCAGGGCGAGGTATCCCCCATAAAGGAGTGAGGCAAGACTGGAAAATCCGATGATCACATCCAGAAGCGGGATCAGGATGGCTTCCAGCTTTGCGATGCGCATACTTTTATCCATGGTGTCCTGGTTCTTTTTGGAAAAAGAAAGGATTTCTGCCTGCTTGCGGACAAAGGCCTTGATCACACGGATCCCGGAGAAGCTTTCCTGTACAAAGTCGGCAAGATTGGAAACACTGTCCTGACGTTCGGTGTAGAGGTTATCCAGTACCTTTCCGTAATGCATATAGCCGAGGCAGATGATGACCATCGGGATCAGTGCCAGAAGGGTTAGTTTTATATTGACATAATACATCATCTGGCAGACGACCAGGAGCGTCATGACTACGGAATCAAAGATGCAGATGACAGCAGGGCCAAGTGCCATGCGGACCGCATTTAAGTCACTGGTAAACCGGGTCATCAGATCACCTGTTTTGTGGCTGTTGTAGTATTCCACATCCATAGTTTCCAGATGAGAAAACATTTCATTACGCAGTTCACGCTCGATAATACGTGCGGTTCCAAAAAGAAAATAACGCCACAAAAAACGGCCGACTGCAAGCAGAAGACCAATCAGAAAGATCCCAAGAAGACAGGTACGAATGGAACTCCAGGTAATGCTGCGCGCGGTAAGACCATCGGTAATGATACCGGTAAGTTTTGGAATAAATACACTTGCCGCATCTACAGCAAAAAGAGTAAGGATTCCGGCAATATAGCGATATTTGTATCGCCTGACATATTGCATGATAAAGGGCAGTGGTTTCATATCAATGCCTCCTGAAAATGATAATTTTTTTCTATATAAATTATTATAGAGGATAGAATCTGGGGTGTCAAAGATTCCGTCAAATAAACGGGAAATACTTTGTGAAACAGGGGGAATTTCGTGAAAACGACAATTGCAATTTAAGATACATTTTTCTATAATGACGAGAGGTAAAATGTTAATAAGATAAACAGAGGGAATATATGAAAACATTACAGAAAGATTTGACGACCGGGAATCCGGGAAAAATTATTTTTAATTTCACACTGCCGATCTTCATTGGAAATGTATTTCAGCAGTTCTACAGTATGGCAGATACGATTATCGTAGGAAAGTTCGTGGGAACCAAAGCACTTGCGGCTGTTGGAAGTACGGGAACGATCATGTTTCTGATCAATGGATTTATTCTGGGAATGACGGCAGGATTTACCGTACTTACGGCACAGAAATTTGGCGCGGGTGATATGAAAGCAATGCGCAAGACTGTAGGAAATGCCGCGATTCTGGCGATTATTATGTCTCTTATTATGACTGTGCTCGGAATGATGGCAATGAAACCGCTTCTTGGGATTATGAAGACACCGGATGATATTTTCAAGGATGCCTATGCGTATATTATGGTAATCTGTGGTGGAATTGCGGCGCAGATGTTATATAACTTTTTATCCAGTGTCTTGCGGGCACTTGGTAACAGCAAGGTTCCGCTGTATTTCCTGATTCTTGCGGCGTTGCTCAACATTGTGCTGGATATGGTATTTATCATTGCATTTCACATGGGCGCAGCCGGTGCGGCATGGGCGACCGTGATTTCACAGGGGATTTCGGGAATCCTGTGTCTGGTATATATTGTGAAGGCGGTTCCGATCCTGCATTTACATAAGGAGGACTGGCGTCCGAGCGGACATCTGCTGAAGATCCAGCTTGCAGTCGGAATTCCGATGGCTCTTCAATATTCGATCACAGCAATCGGAACCATGATGGTACAGACTGCCCTGAATCTGCTTGGCTCCACACAGGTAGCAGCATTTACCGCAGCGAATAAGATCGAGCAGATCGTGACGCAGGCATATGTTGCGATGGGAACCACGATGGCAACCTATTGCGCACAGAATATTGGAGCTGGTAAGATCAAAAGGATCCGTCAGGGATTTAAGTCAATTACGATCATGGGAAGTATCTATTCAGTCGTAGTTGCGGCGATCATTATGACAGTTGGAAAATATATGACGTATCTGTTCCTGTCTGGGGATCTGACAGAAATTATGCATTCCGTGGATATTTACCTGAAATGCGTCGGTACTTTCTTTATTCCGCTTACAGTTGTAAATGTTTACCGGAATGGAATCCAGGGAATGGGATATGGACTGCTCCCGATGATGGCTGGTGTGGCTGAGTTGGTTGGCAGGGGCGTTGTTGCCATGATCGCGGCAGGGCAGAAGAGTTACTTTGGAGTATGCATGGCAAGTCCGGCGGCATGGATCCTGGCAAGTGCGTTGCTGATCGTGATGTATTATTATGTGATCCATCAGAATGAGAAGCGGTTTGCGAAGTATGCGGATGAGGAATAGAAAAGTTTTCTTTATAAAGCAAACGGAATGAATAACAGCTCCGGCGAATATACTTTTTAGTAAAGTGGTTCGCCAGGAGCTGTTTTTATGCGCCTTTTTTTATACATATCTGACTTTATAGTCCCTTTTATGATTTTGTCCATTCTTATATATGGAATTTTTGCAGGAGTGAATGTATATGATACTTTTATTCAGGGAGCAAAGCGTGGATTTTGGACGGTTGTGCGGCTGATGCCGACGTTGATCGGATTGATGGCAGCAGTGGGGATTTTGCGTGCATCGGGTTTTCTGGAATTTATATCGGAAATAATTGGAAATGTGACGGAGCAGATTGGATTTCCGGGGGCATTGGTTCCGCTTACGATTGTGAAAATGTTTTCGTCCTCTGCCGCAACGGGATTATTGCTTGATATCTATAAGGAATTTGGAACGGATTCGAGAAACGGAATGATCGCTTCAATTTCGATGGCGTGTACGGAAACGATTTTCTATACGATGTCTGTGTATTTTATGTCAGCAAAGGTGAAAAAAACCAGGTATACTCTTGCCGGAGCACTTATTGCAACATTTGCAGGGCTTGTAGCGAGTGTGTGGTTGGCAGCACTTGTATAAATAAAAGTTGTATATAAAAATTATCGAATGTTGTATTCAGATCTTTTTGAAAAATGTATATATCGCACAATAAAAATGACTACAATTAACAAAAAATGTGCAAAATCTTGACAAAGAATGGAGAGAAACATAGAATATAGTCTATAGATGGTTCGAATCCAATTTTTATACGAAAAGGAGCAAAACATGAACGCAGCAGAAATTATTAAAAAAGATTTGGATGCAATTTATATTGGGAATCTGAGCACAGTAGATGACGATCTTACACTTCCGGAGAACGGAAAATATGGTGCTCAATTTACCTGGGAGACAGGGGAAGAAAGATTTATTGACAATACAGGAAAGGTACATCGTCCGCTGCATGGCATGGGAAACCGTAAGGTTACACTGACGGTTACTGCAACCTATGAAGGATGTAGTGAGTCAAGAGAATATGTGGCGACCGTATTGCAGGAAGCAAAAGAAAATATCGTAAAAGAAGTACGTAAAGTCGTCCTTAATGCACAGGTCGGTGAAGAAGCACATCTTCCGTCTGTTGTGATCGCATATACAGAAGATGGACGCCGCATGACAATGCCGGTGAAATGGAATACATATGAACCGGCAAAAGAAGAGACAGTGGTTGCAGTTGCAGGTGTGATTGATGGAACAGAAAAGGAAGCATCTGCAGAGATCCATTATAAAAAGGAAATAGTACCAGTAAAAGGACCGGAGAAAAAGGTGGATTATGTTCCACTTGGACAGGTTCGGTTGAAAGAAGGAACTCTTTATTATAAATACCAGAAGCTGATGGAAGAATATCTTCTTGGAATTGACGATGACCAGATGCTTTATAATTTCCGCAAAGCGACCGGACTGGATACCAAAGGAGCACCTCCGATGACCGGTTGGGATGAGGAAAGCTGTAAACTGAAAGGGCACACGACCGGACATTATCTGTCAGGTATTGCACTTGCATTTGCAGCAACCGGCAATCCAAAATTTTTAGATAAAGTCAATTACATGGTAGCAGAGCTGAAAAAGTGCCAGGATGCATTTGCGGCAACCGGCAAATATCACAGAGGATTTTTGAGCGCATACTCAGAGGAACAGTTCGATCTTCTGGAAGTATATACTAAATACCCGGAAATCTGGGCTCCGTATTATACTTTGGATAAGATTATGTCCGGATTATATGATTGTCATGTACTTGCCGGAAATGAGACGGCAAAAGAGATCCTGGACTTGATGGGAGACTGGGTATATGACAGACTTTCCCGTCTGCCAAAAGAAACACTGGATAAAATGTGGGCAATGTATATTGCGGGCGAGTTTGGTGGTATGCTTGGAACAATGGTAAAAGTCTATGAGCTGACCGGAAAAGAAAATCATCTGAAGGCTGCAAAACTTTTTGAAAATGAAAAGTTATTCTATCCGATGGAAGAAGAATGCGATACATTGGAGGATATGCATGCAAACCAGCATATTCCGCAGATTATCGGTGCAATGGATCTGTATCGGGCAACTGGTGATGAGATTTATTGGGAAATCGGAAAGAATTTCTGGAATATCGTGACTGGTGGACATACATATTGTATCGGTGGGGTTGGTGAGACTGAGATGTTCCATCGTGCAAATACAACGTGCTCTTATCTTACGGATAAGGCTGCTGAAAGCTGTGCAAGTTATAATATGCTGCGCCTGACCAGTCAGTTATTTGAATATACTCGAAGCGGCGATCTGATGGATTATTATGATAATACGCTGAGAAATCATATCTTGACATCAAGTAGTCATAAATGTGATGGTGGAACGACTTATTTTCTTCCACTTGGTCCGGGTGGCAGAAAAGAATTCTTCCTTTCAGAGAATTCCTGCTGTCATGGAACCGGTATGGAGAGCAGATTCCGTTATATGGAAAATATTTATGCGCAGGATGAAGATGCGCTTTACATTAACCTTCTTGTAGATTCCGTGCTGACGGACGAAAATGGAAAAACGATGATTGAACTTCAGAGTGTGGATGAAGAAGGTGTAATGGAAATCCGTTGCCAAAAGGATCAGAAAAAAGTTCTTAAAATCCATATTCCGGCATGGGGGCAGAAGGATTTTAACGTGTCTGTAAATGGAAAAGTTCTTGCAGATACAGCACTTCATGATGGTTATATGGTAATTGATGCAGATCCGAAAGCCGGAGATGTGATCCGACTGGAACTTCCGATGGAATTCCGTGTGTTGGATAACAAGTCTGATGCGGCATTTGTCAATCTTGCATATGGGCCATATATTCTTGCGGCACTTTCAGAGGAAAAAGAATTCCTTGCAGCACCGGCAGTAGAAGAAATTCATATGGTTGATGGAAAATTACAGTTTGAAGCGAATGGAATGAAGATGATCCCTCTTCCGGAAGTAGATATGGAAGCTTATCATGTATATTTTCATAAAGAATAAAAATAAGAAATAAAAAGCAGGAGTGTGCAGTTAAAAAATGTACACTCCTACTTTTTTGTCATATCAGTTATATCATACTTTTGCGAAGATAAGAGATTTAAATAAAATCTTCTTGACGGATTCTGCAAAACAGTGGATAATATTGCACAGTAATCACATGTGACAAGACAGTAGATTATACACTAAAAGAATGACAGGAGCAGGAGAAAGTTATGAAAGAGTTTCTAAGAAAGAAAAATATTATCTTTTCAGCGAAGCGATACGGAATCGATGCGCTTGGTGCAATGGCGCAGGGACTGTTTGCATCGCTTCTGATCGGTACGATCATCAGCACACTCGGAGAACAGCTTGGTATAGGAATCCTTGTAACAGTAGGCGGTTATGCGAAAGGAGCAACCGGAGCTGCGATGGCAATCTCGATCGGAGTAGCACTTCAGTGTCCGCCGCTTGTATTGTTTTCACTGGCGGCAGTCGGAATGGCAGCAAATGAACTTGGGGGTGCCGGAGGACCTCTTGCGGTTTTGGTCGTTACGATTTTTGCAGCAGAATTTGGAAAACTGGTTTCAAAAGAAACAAAAATAGATATTATTGTGACACCATTTGTGACGATCTGTGTGGGGGTTCTGCTTTCACTGGGATGTGCACCGGCGATCGGAGCAGCGGCAAGTACCGTAGGAACTGCGATCATGTGGGCGACTGAATTACAGCCATTTTTCATGGGAATTATCGTATCTGTGATTGTTGGTATTGCGCTGACACTTCCAATCAGCAGTGCAGCGATCTGTGCGGCACTTTCACTTACCGGGCTTGCAGGAGGTGCTGCTGTAGCCGGTTGCTGTGCACAGATGGTTGGTTTTGCGGTTATGAGTTTTAAGGAAAATAAATGGGGTGGTCTTTTTGCACAGGGAATAGGAACCTCGATGCTCCAGATGGGAAACATTGTGAGAAATCCGAGAATCTGGCTTCCGCCGACACTGGCATCCGCAATTACCGGTCCGGTCGCAACCTGTATCTTTCATTTGAAGATGAACGGTGCGGCAGTGGCATCCGGAATGGGAACCTGCGGACTGGTCGGACAGATCGGTGTGTACACTGGCTGGGTAAATGATATTGCAGAAGGAACCAAAGCTGCGATCACCGGAATGGACTGGGCAGGTCTGGTGCTGATCTGTTTTATTCTTCCGGCAGTGCTTTCCTGGGCGATTGCGATTCCGATGAGAAAATGTGGCTGGATCAAGGAAAATGATCTGAAACTGGATCTGTAGATTCAAGTGTAAATTATATAAAATGTGTTTGATGGGCTATCCTGTGGGAATGTTTCGGATTCTCACAGGATAGTTTTATTTTGTGTGAAATAGGATCAATCTAATAAATTTTTTTCCACCTCATCATATACGATCTCAAATGGCGCCGGTCCCACATCCAGTACCGCCCTGTGAAATTCTTTCTGGGAGAATTGATTTCCCAGGGCATCTGCCATCTCCTTTTTCAATTCATAAAATTTCAGGTATCCAATATAGTATTTCAGATAATTGGCAGGACTTCCAATGATCAGTTTGTAGACACTCTGTACTGCATTTGGATCATTGATCCCGTAATCGTTGAAAAAGCGGACTGTATCAGTTACAGACCAGCCGTCATAATGAATTCCCATGTCTGCAAGCGCATAAAGTCCAAGAATGACAGAACTGTTTTTTTGGAGAAGGGATGCTTCAGTCTTAGGGAGAGGTGCAAGGTAGTAGGACATCATTTCCGCATAGGTGGCCCAGCCCTCAACGTATCCGCCAAAATCAAGAATGCTCCGAATAGGATCCGGCTCAGAAGCAGAAAAATAGACGGTCTGGTACAGATGTCCGGGATAGCCTTCGTGAGCAAGGGTTGTGTAGAGATTCAGCCCTGAGGCGGTCTGCCCGTTGTTAATGTAGATGACATTTTCCGTTAGATTGTCAATGGCAGGGATCATATAGAAAGCGGGACTTAGATAATCCTGCATGGATTCCGGAACATATTTGACCTGGAAATCAACATCAGGAATTTCCGGGAATGTATCTGTGATTTTAGACCTGAGATCATCCAGCATGGAATCAGGAGGTGTCTGCTCCAAAACGGATGCTTGGGTAAGTGCTGCATCGGCAGGGAAGAGAACCTTCTGCATGGCACTTAGATCTTCCAGTATCTGTGCCCTGGTCATCAGTCGCAGACGGGAAATGGATTCATTGCAGCCGGTAGTCTGACGCACCAGATATTCATAGTATTTTTTCCCATAAGGGAAATGGCTAAGTCCCTGTTCATTCGTTCCTTTTCCTTTCAGCGATTTGATAGCGGTGATCAGATTTTGATAAGCTGGATAAATCTCTTCTGTTACAAGTTTCATATTTTCTTTGCGGAAAGAATCTTTTTTGTTTTCAGGTAAAAGATCCAGTGACGCGATCCGTTCATCAAATGTACTGACTAGATAATTCTCTTTACCCATATCGATAAAAGACTGGCAGGTGTCCAGAACAGAATCAGCCTGGTAATCCGGCATAAAAAGACCGGAAGCAGCTTTTTTCTGCTCAAACCGGATGACAGAATCAAAATAGGAAGGCGTTTCTTTTAAGAGAGCCAGATAGGTTTCTACATCCTGTGTGTCGTAAAAGCTGTATTCCGAGAGCAGAACAGGCAGCTGCGTATGGATACCGGATACGGGGCCGAGAGGCTCCTGATAAAGCAGATAATCTGTCCCTGTGGATGCATTTTTAAGATAGGTATCCAGGATTTTAAAGGTTAGTGCATTTTCCGAAGAAAGAGTGTCGGGATCAAATTCCTGCAGAGAAGAGAGAACATTTCTGACAGAAGCCTTTGCAGCAACAGGATCAGAAGAAAGACTGCCGTATGTAGCCGGGATGTCCGCGATGCCATAGTCAGAAGGAGAACGCAAGGTATAGTGAAGGCTGATGGTATTTGCGGATACTTCTGTCTGGAAGAGACTACGTGTGAAAGTACGGAATTGCCGGTCGGAGGATTCTGCATGCAGGGAGCTCCAAAATGCATTGCCAGACAGAAAAGAAATCAGAATGACCAGCAGACAACAGGGAAGGATCAGAAAAATTTTTTTCCGGTGTTTAAGAATTAAATGAAACATAAAACTCCAGAAGAAATAATGTTGTTTCTATGTATATGATTTTGATTCTGGAAATATGTATCTCAAACGAAACTTTACAGAAATAAAACAAGTGTCTTGTCAGATGTAAAGTGTGGTGCTATAATGTGCACTATGCTGAAAAAAGATCAGAGATGAGAAAAGAGTCAGTAAGGGAGGATCACGTTATGACAACGGTGGAAGAGATACAGAAGCTTAAAAAAGAGAAGAATGCTGTCATTCTGGCACATTATTATGTGCGGCCGGAGGTGCAGGAAATAGCAGATTATATAGGGGATTCTTTTTACCTGAGCAAGGTAGCAACGAAGCTCCAAGAAAAGACAATCGTATTTTGTGGCGTTTCTTTTATGGGGGAGAGTGCGAAGATCCTGAATCCGGAGAAAACGGTTCTGATGCCGGATATGACAGCAGACTGTCCGATGGCACATATGGCAGATGTGGAGACGATCCGGAAGATGCGGAAAGAGTATGATGATCTTGCTGTTGTCTGCTATATCAATTCAACGACAGCACTGAAAGAATACTCGGATGTCTGTGTGACATCTGCAAATGCAGTGAAGATCGTAAAAAAAATTCCGAACAAGAATATTTTCTTTATTCCGGATCGGAATCTGGCACATTTTGTAGCCGATCATGTACCGGAAAAAAATTTTGTTTACAACAATGGATTCTGTCCGACTCATGAACGGATGGAACCAGAGGATGTAGCCGAAGTGAAAAGGAGACATCCGGGGGCACGGATCGTCGCACACGGAGAATGCCGTGCAGAACTTCTTGCGATGGCAGATTACGTGGGAAGCACATCAGGAATCATCCAGTATGTAACAGCAAGTGATTGTCAGGAATTTATTGTCTGTACAGAAGAGGGTGTGGGTTACAAGCTGAAGGAACAGAACCCGGAGAAGACATTCTATTATCCGGACAAGCTACCGGTATGTCCGAATATGAAAAAGAATACGCTGGAGAAGGTATTGCATGTTTTGCAGACTGGTGAAAATGAGGTTCACGTAGATGCAAAACTTCGGGAAAATTCCAAAAAACCGTTAGAGAAAATGCTTGAGCTTGCTGCAAAATAAAAGAACCGGAAAATCAAAAATAAGAAACAACAGGTGACCGGCTAAGAGAACCGGAATTGGAGGGATAAAGTTGGAGATTAAGACAGATGTAGTGATCGTTGGAACGGGAGTTGGTGGAGCGTTTTCAGCACTGAATCTTCCGGAGGATAAACAGATCCTTATGATTACCAAGTCAGATCTGGAAAGCAGTGATTCATTTCTGGCACAGGGTGGAATCTGTGTACTTCGGGATGATGAGGATTATGAGGGATATTTTGAAGATACAATGCGCGCAGGTCATTACGAGAACAGGAAAGAATCGGTGGATATTATGATCCGCAGCTCGCAGGAAATTATTCATGATCTGATTGAATATGGTGTGGATTTTGCTAAAAAAGACGGAAATCTTGCATTTACAAGAGAAGGTGCGCATTCCAGACCAAGGATTCTTTTCCATGAAGATATTACAGGGAAAGAGATTACGAGTAAACTGCTCATGCATGTAAAGAAACGAAAAAATGTACAAATACACGAATATACAACTATGACAGACATAATTGTTAAAAATGGAAAATGCGCAGGTATTTTAGCGAAGACGGCAGACGGTGAAGAGATGAAGATCTATGCACAGGATACGATTTTTGCAAGCGGTGGAATCGGAGGAAGATATCAGCATTCTACAAACTTTCCACATCTGACAGGAGATGCGCTTGATATTTCCGGGAAGCATGGAATCCGTCTGGAGCATCTGGATTATGTCCAGATCCACCCGACAACTTTGTATTCTTCAAAACCGGGGCGAAGATTTCTGATTTCAGAATCTGTCCGTGGAGAAGGCGCAGTTCTTTATAATAAAGACGGAGAACGTTTTGTAAATGAGCTTCTTCCGAGGGATGTGGTGACAAAAGCAATCCGGGAACAAATGGAAAAAGACGGAACGGATCATGTATGGCTTTCCATGGAAAATATTGATAAGAATACGATCCTGGAGCATTTCCCAAATATCTGTGAGCGGTGCCGGGAAGAAGGCTATGACGTGACAAAAGAGTGGATCCCGGTTGTTCCTGCACAACACTATTTCATGGGAGGCATCTGGGTAGACAGCGACAGCAGAACTTCGATGGAGCATCTGTATGCGGTTGGAGAGACCAGCTGCAATGGCGTCCATGGGGCGAACCGTCTGGCAAGTAATTCTCTGCTTGAGAGCCTGGTGTTTGCAAAACGTGCGGCACATAAGATTTCCGGAGTGGAAAATGCAGTAAATCCTGTACTGTTCTGTAAAGAGGCAATATAAAAGAAAAAGATCTGTTTAGAATGAGGAAAAAAGAAATGAATAAGATTACGATGACATTGAATGTAGACCATCTGATAAAAGAAGCACTGCAGGAGGACATTTCCAGTGAGGACGTGACCACTAATGCGGTGATGAAAGAAGCGGTGACCGGAGAGGTGCAGCTGATCTGCAAACAGGATGGAGTAGTTGCCGGGCTGGATGTATTTCACAGAGTATTTGAAATTCTGGATGAAAATGTGAAGACAGATTTCTATTGTAAAGACGGTGACGAAGTGAAAAAAGGAGAATTGATGGGGATTATTACAGGCGATATCCGTGCGCTGCTCTCAGGGGAACGGGTGGCACTGAATTATCTGCAGAGAATGAGTGGAATTGCAACTTATACACATTCGGTTGCAATGCTTCTGGAAGGAACGAAGACGAAGCTTCTGGACACCAGAAAGACAACGCCGAATATGCGTATTTTTGAAAAATATGCGGTTCGTGTCGGTGGAGGATATAATCACAGATATAATCTTTCCGACGGAGTGCTTTTAAAAGACAATCATATCGGAGCGGCAGGAAGTGTGGCAAAGGCGGTGGAAATGGCAAAGGAATACGCACCGTTTGTCCGCAAAATTGAGGTAGAAGTTGAGAATCTGGATATGGTGCGTGAGGCTGTTGATGCGGGAGCAGATATTATTATGCTGGATAATATGTCGCCGGAGGATATGAAGGAGGCAATCAGGATTATTGACGGACGTGCAGAGACAGAATGTTCCGGAAATGTAACAAAAGAAAATATTGACCGTCTGACGTCTCTTGGAGTAGACTATATATCAAGTGGGGCACTTACCCATTCTGCTCCTGTCCTTGACATTTCGCTGAAGAATCTGCATGCTATTTAAGCCGGTCTGGATTCAGTAAGAGTGAAGACAGGATTTGGCAGACAGAAGAGGAAAGTCTGTAATACGTCAGGCACAGAGCAGAATTGCAGAAAAAGGAGAGTTATATCGGGATGACAGGTTCCAGACGAAGAGAAGAGATTGTCAGCAAAATAAAGAGCAGTGAGGTTCCGGTACCCGGGAAAGAACTGGCGAAGGTATATGATGTAAGCCGTCAGGTCATTGTACAGGACATTGCGCTGATCCGTGCAGCCGGATATGATATCATTTCAACCAACCGGGGATATATTCTGAATGCACCGCATACGGTAACGAGAGTGTTCAAAGTCAGTCATACGGATGAACAGATGGAGGATGAGCTTTGTTCGATCGTGGATCTGGGAGGCAAGGTGGTAAATGTAATGATCAATCACCGGATTTATGGGCATATGGAAGCGCCTCTTGATGTGGCATCGCGAAGAAATGTCAAAGAATTCATGGAAGGAATCCACAGTGGAAAGTCCAGTCCGCTTAAGAATATCACTTCCAACTATCACTACCACACAGTTGAAGCGGATTCGGAAGAGACACTGGATCTGATCGAGCAGGTATTGAAGGAAAAAGGCTATCTGGTGTCAAATACGCCTTGACAAGTTTCTGATATCTGTGATACGATTTTTCTGATATAGGAAAAGCGATGATGAAGAGAGTAGGTCTTTTGAATGTTTACAGAGAAGTCCCGCAGAGGCTGAGAGGGATGGCTGGAGAAGGACTGAAGATGGCTTCTGAGCAGCGCAGGTGAACATAAGGAAGCAACGAATCAGTTTCCTGTGCAAGCATGCGATGGGTTCCGCCCGTTACAGCGGCGAGTGCAGATATGGACTGCCAAAAACAGCAGACTGTACCCGGTGAGATTCTTCTTGTGAGGGAAGGATGAAGAGAAGTGGTAACACGGCAATAATCCCGTCTTCTATATTTTATAGAAGGCGGTTTTTTATTTAACAGGAAGTCTTTGTTAAATAAAAGGCACTACGTGCCGGAGAGGTGCACTATTTTTAATTTATAGAAAAAGGAGATAAAGAATCATGGCAGACAAACCAAAATATTATATTACAACTGCAATTGCCTATACATCAGGTAAGCCACATATCGGTAACACATACGAGATCGTGCTGGCAGACGCAATTGCACGTTATAAGAGAAGTCAGGGATATGATGTATTTTTCCAGACAGGAACTGACGAGCATGGACAGAAAATTGAATTAAAAGCAGAAGAAGCAGGTGTTACACCAAAGGAATTTGTAGATAACGTATCCGGGGAGATTAAGAGAATCTGGGATCTGATGAACACTTCTTATGATAAATTTATCCGTACAACGGATGATTATCATGAGAAAGAAGTACAGAAGATATTCAAGAAACTGTATGACCAGGGAGATATTTACAAAGGACACTACGAAGGAATGTACTGTACTCCATGTGAATCCTTCTTCACAGAATCCCAGCTTGTAGATGGAAAATGTCCGGACTGCGGACGCCCGGTACAGCCTGCAAAAGAAGAAGCATACTTCTTCAAGATGAGCAAATATGCAGACAGACTGATTGAATATATCAATACACATCCGGAATTTATCCAGCCGGTAGCACGTAAGAATGAGATGATGAACAACTTCCTTCTTCCGGGACTTCAGGATCTTTGTGTATCCAGAACTTCTTTTAAATGGGGAATTCCGGTAGACTTTGATCCGAAGCACGTAGTCTATGTATGGCTTGATGCACTTACAAACTATATCACTGGTATCGGATATCACTGTGATGGTGAAAGCGATGAAATGTTCAATAAGAACTGGCCGGCAGACCTTCATCTGATCGGAAAAGATATCATCCGTTTCCATACGATTTACTGGCCGATCTTCCTGATGGCACTTGGACTTCCGCTTCCAAAACAGGTATTTGGACATCCGTGGCTTCTTCAGGGCGATGGAAAGATGAGTAAATCAAAAGGAAATGTACTCTATGCAGATGAACTCGTAGATTTCTTTGGCGTAGATGCGGTCCGTTACTTCGTGCTGCATGAAATGCCGTTTGAAAATGATGGCGTAATCTCCTGGGAGCTGATGGTAGAAAGACTGAATTCCGATCTTGCCAATACACTGGGTAACCTTGTAAACCGTACTATTTCTATGACAAACAAATATTTTGGCGGTACAGTTACTGATAAAGGTGTGACAGAAGAAGTAGATGCAGATCTGAAAGCTGTGACAGAAAATACACCAAAGGCAGTAGAAGCAAAAATGAAGGAGCTGCGTGTGGCAGATGCAATCACAGAAATCTTCAATCTGTTCAAACGCTGCAACAAATATATCGATGAGACCATGCCGTGGGCACTGGCAAAAGAAGAAGACAAGAAGGATCGTCTGGAAACAGTTCTGTGGAATCTGATCCAAAGCATTTCCGAAGGTGCAAAACTGCTTGAATCTTTCATGCCGGAAACAGCTGAAAAGATCCTGGCACAGCTTGGTGGCGGACATGTGGTAGAAAAACCGGAAATCCTGTTCCAGAGACTCGACCTGGAAGAAGTCATGAAAAAAGTAGAAGAGCTTCATCCAAAGGTTAAAGAAGAAAAGAAAGAGGAAGAAGAAGGAATCGACATCGAAGCAAAACCGGAGATCACTTTTGAAGATTTTGAAAAGATGCAGTTCCAGGTAGGCGAGATCATTTCCTGCGAAGCAGTCAAGAAATCCAAGAAACTGCTCTGCTCACAGGTTAAGATCGGAAGTCAGGTAAAACAGATCGTTTCCGGAATCAAAGCACACTATACACCGGAAGAAATGGTAGGTAAGAAGGTTATGGTTCTTGTGAACCTGAAACCTGCAAAACTCGCCGGAGTGCTTTCAGAAGGTATGTTGCTCTGCGCAGAAGATGCAGATGGTAATCTTGCGCTGATGGCACCGGAGAAGAAGATGCCGGCAGGAGCAGAGATCTGTTAATTAAATGATTGGATAAATAAAAACGAGGAGAAGAATCCAGGATCTGGAAACTTCTCCTCAATTTTTAATGTTGAGAATTGTCTGATTTTTTTTCATCTGTGATACTTTCTTCGCTGTTCAGTTTTGATTCTAAACCTGTATTCTTTTCTTTCAGTGTGGCAAGCTGGTGATTCAGCTCCAGATTTTGTGAGTACAGTTTTTTGTTCGACTGTTTGAGTGTATGTATTCTGCACATCGAAAAAATAAGGAGAATAGCAAGTACAATAAGAGTAACATCTTTCCATATTATTTTATTTTTCATAAACCTTTCCCTCCCGTTGTATCCTTTTTGCTGTGTAATCATTATACATCAAACCCGAAAATTTACCACTGGCAAAGTGCTATATTTTGTAGAACAAATAGAGCGAAAATTAGTGAAAAAGAAAAGAACCGGATAATTTCCGATTCTCTTCTTTTGCAAGTAATCTTTAAGTTTACAGAATATCAATATATTCTCCGGCAAGTGCTTTGTTCATACTTCTTACAGCACAGAATTTTCCGCACATACTGCAGGTATCGCTGTGGTCATCTTCTGGTTTACGACTGTCACGGATTGCCTTTGCTGTTTCAGGATCGAGAGCGCAGGCGTATTGTGCATCCCAGTCAAGAACACGGCGTGCATCTGCCATCTTGTCATCGATATCACGTGCATGCGGGATACCTTTTGCAATATCAGCGGCATGGGCTGCAATCTTAGAAGCAATGATTCCCTGTTTGGTATCTTCTACGTTTGGAAGAGCAAGATGTTCTGCCGGTGTAACGTAGCAAAGGAAAGCAGCTCCGCTCATAGCGGCAACAGCTCCACCGATGGCAGCTGTGATATGGTCATATCCAGGAGCGATATCTGTTACCAGAGGTCCGAGTACATAGAACGGTGCACCCATGCAGATGCTCTGCTGTACTTTCATGTTCGCAGCAACCTGATCCAGCGGCACATGTCCAGGACCTTCTACCATAACCTGTACATTGTGATCCCATGCACGCTTGGTCAGCTCTCCGAGGCGGACGAGTTCTTCAATCTGGCACACATCTGTTGCATCAGCAAGACATCCCGGACGGCAGGCATCACCAAGAGAAATAGTTACGTCGTATTCTTCGCAGATGTCGAGGATTTCATCGTAATGCTCATAGAATGGGTTTTCTTCTCCGGTCATGCACATCCATGCAAAGACAAGACTTCCTCCACGGCTTACGATGTTCATTTTACGTTTATGTTTTTTTATCTGTTCGATGGTTTTTCTTGTGATTCCACAGTGAAGTGTGACGAAGTCCACGCCATCCTCAGCATGAAGACGGACAACATCAATAAAATCCTGTGCAGTAAGAGTTGCCAGGTCTCTCTGATAATGAATGACACTGTCATAGACCGGTACAGTTCCGATCATAGCAGGGCACTCGTGTGTCAGCTTCTGACGGAATGGCTGGGTATTACCGTGGCTGGAAAGATCCATAATTGCTTCTGCACCGAGATTAACGGCACTCATAACTTTCTGCATTTCGATATCGTAGTCTTTGCAGTCGCGGGAAACACCTAAGTTAACATTGATCTTGGTACGAAGCATACTTCCGACACCTTCCGGGTCAAGGCAGGTATGGTTCTTGTTGGCACAGATAGCAACCTTGCCTTCTGCGACAAGCTGCATCATCTTTTCAACAGGCATATGTTCCTTTTTTGCTACGGTTTCGATTTCCGGAGTCAGAATTCCTTTTCTGGCAGCGTCCATCTGGGTTGTGTAATTTCTCATGTTGTTTTGCCTCCGTTTCTTATTGGTTTGTGAGTATCACAAAAATCTGGCGTCAGCAAAACACGGACAGCGTACACGAAAAAAACCAGACACAGCCTGATGGGTACACTTCCAGTTCGGAATGATAGAATTGCTAACGCCTTTGTCGGAAAATTTCCGGCAATGAACAGGATTTTATTTGAAAATCTCTGCCTTTTATTACGCGATACAAGGTGGTGCCCCCGGTGTAACGCGGTTTCATTTACAGCAGAGTGCTGTAAGAATGAACGATGATTATGCTTCGCGGATCTGAGACATAACGCCGCCTTTTTCCAGAACTGTGATCAGGATGAAAGCAAGGATACTTCCTGCGACAGTGGAAATAAGGAATGGAACGACATAAACGAAAAGTCCTGCCGGCGCAATTCCCATCAGATACAAAGCAACCGGATAAGCGGCAAGTGCGCCAAGGAATCCGGTTCCGATCGCTTCAGCAAGGCAGGTAAGACTTAAGATGTGGCATTTTTTGTAGACCAGACCACAGCATAAAGCACCGACCATGCTTCCCGGAAAAGCCATAAAGCTTCCGAGACCGAGCAGATTGCGGAGTAAACTTGCACAGAATGCAATGCCAACGCCCCATGCAGGACCAAGTGTCACGGCGGCAAGAATGTTGACCATATGCTGTACCGGAGCGCATTTGCTTCCGGCAACCGGTACACTGATAAAGCTTCCGACGATTGCAAGCGCGGTGAGAACACCGGCAAGTGCGAGTTTCTTTGTTGTATTATTTTGTTTCATAGTAGAGTTCTCCTTCCTTTTAAATAAAAAAGGAACTCCACACCTGAGTGGAGTTCCTGCTGTCCGTAATCACGGAACACGTTGTCAGCGTGTTCTGATCTGTCATGTAAAAAAATAAGAGATGCGGAGGCATCTCTATCAAATACATGGTATACATTCCCTCCGTTGGCATTATCCAAATCAGGTTACAGGTCGGGACAGATAAAATCCCCTCTCAGCCAGTTATCTCCAGCTCCCTGGTACATATGAACTTGTACAAGTAGAATTATAGCGCGGCAAGCCGGATTTGACAAGAGGAAATGAAAAAGTATCTCAGAAAAGACATTGTGCAGTTACTGTTCACTCCCGTGTCAATCACTCCGCTGATTGACACGATTGACACGGAGGATGCATGTTTTGGCTTGAATGCATCTCGCCCCATCGCCAAAGGCGATTTAAAATGGCGAGATGCGTTGCTGGTCGCACATCGTGTGAACAGTAACATTGTGCAGAATCAGAGTACATTTTTGTACAATAAAAGACGGACAGAAAGTTCTGCCCGTCCGGAATTTCATTACCGTCTTATGTAGAATACAGCAGAGATTAGCTGAGCTCTACCTTTAAAGCATCTTCCGGTTTGAATTCATTGTAAAGGTCATAGATGTTGTGACCAGTAGACTCGCTGAGGACACGACCTTCCAGAGAGTAGCAGCGGATGAAACGCTTTTTGTCGATTGCTGACCAGTGCTCTACATCCCAGCTCATGTATCCGTCTTCATCAGACTTCTTTTCTTTCAGGTATACATCAACCTGGCGTCCGTCTACCATAATGTCTACAAGTTTCTTTGTGTCGGCTTCCAGCTCGACATTGTTTACAGTGTCAAATACTTTCATTTTAAAATCCTCCTATAATATCTGATCAGAATCTTCAGAAATATATTCCCCATACATTTGCAGATGTGATCTATTTGCACTATCTATAGTATACATAGAAGAAACCGGATAAGCAAGTAAAAAAAGTGACTATTCAGCGGCTAAGAATGTGTGGTATACTTAGAACATCTTAGAGCAGTCAGTAAAAAGAAAGCGAGACGAAGGAAATGATATTTGATACACATGCACATTATGATGATGAACAGTTTGACGGGGATCGGGATGAGCTTTTAAAATCTATGCCGGATCTTGGAGTTGGAACGATCGTGGATGTAAGTGCGACTTATGAATCCTGTGAGAAGGTTCTGGCACTTGCCGGAAAGTATCCACATGTTTATGCTGCAATCGGTGTGCATCCGGATGAGGTTGGAGAACTTAACGAAGATAAGATCCAGCACATGAAAGAACTCTGCCGTAACAAAAAAGTGGTTGCAGTCGGAGAGATCGGTCTGGATTATTATTGGGATAATGAATCACATGAGATACAGCAGAAGTGGTTTATCCGCCAGCTGGAGCTTGCGGGAGAAGTAAAGAAACCAGTAATCATCCACAGCAGGGAAGCTGCTGCAGATACCATGTATATCATGAAAAATTATGCACAGGGGCTTGGCGGAGTTATTCACTGCTATTCCTATTCGCGTGAAATGGCTGAAGAATATGTGAAGATGGGATTCTATATTGGAATCGGCGGAGTCGTCACATTTAAGAATGCAAAGAAATTAAAAGATGTCGCAGCTGCGATCCCGATCGAGAAGATCGTGCTGGAGACAGACTGCCCGTATATGGCACCGGAGCCGTACCGTGGCAAACGGAATCAGTCTTCTTATATCCGGTATGTGGCTGAGAAAATTGCAGAGTTAAAAGAGATGAGTCCGGAAGAAGTGATCGCTGTGACAGAGAAAAATGCGAGAGATCTGTACGGCATCTAAGACGCAGGCAATGAATAATCAGGAGAATAACAGATGAAAACACCTACACTTGGAAATCCGCAGAATACCATTGAGGTTCTGCAAAAATATAATTTTAATTTTCAGAAAAAATTTGGACAGAACTTTCTGATCGATGAGCATGTGCTGGATAAGATCATTCGTGCAGCCGAGATCACAAAGGATGATTACGTATTGGAGATCGGCCCCGGAATCGGGACGATGACACAGTACCTTGCCTGTGCGGCAAGAGAAGTAACTGCAGTTGAGATAGACCGTGCGCTGATTCCAATTCTTGAAGACACGCTGAAAGAATATGACAACGTATCGATCATCAATGAAGATATCCTGAAGGTGGATATTGCAGCACTTGCAAAGGAGAAGAACGGAGGACGGCCGATCAAGGTGGTTGCGAATCTTCCATATTATATAACGACACCGATCATCATGGGCTTATTTGAAAGCCATGTGCCGCTTGAGAGTATTACGGTTATGGTACAGAAAGAAGTGGCTGACCGTATGCAGGTAGGACCGGGAACAAAGGATTATGGTGCACTTTCACTTGCTGTACAGTATTATGCAGAGCCGTATATTGTTGCAAATGTACCCCCGAACTGTTTCATGCCGCGTCCGGCAGTCGGCTCAGCAGTAATCCGCCTGACAAGACATCAGAAGCCTCCGGTAGAGGTTATGGATGAAAAACTGATGTTCCGTCTTATACGGGCATCCTTTAATCAGAGGAGGAAGACTTTGGCGAATGGTCTTAAGAATTCAGGAGAGCTGAATCTTTCGAAGGAAGTCATTACTGCTGCGATAGAGAAACTCGGAAAAGGAAGCAGTGTCCGGGGAGAAGCACTGGATCTGGAAGAATTTGCCAGACTGACTAATATTATAAAGGAGGAAATGGAGCATGAGGTATGAAATCAAGGGTGATACCCTTCCGGTAGTGATCTGCCATCTGGAAGCTGGCGAGAGGATGATCACAGAGCGGGGATCCATGGCATGGATGTCTCCGAATATGAAGATGGAGACTTCGACAAATGGAGGATTTGGAAAAGCATTTGGAAGAATGTTCTCTGGAGAAGCGATGTTCCAGAATATCTATACCGCACAGGGCGGGAATGGACTGATCGCATTTGCATCCAGCTTTCCGGGTTCGATCAAGGCATTTGAAATCGGACCGGGGCAAGAATATATTTTTCAGAAAAAAGCATTCCTTGCTGGCGAACCTGGAGTAAATATATCTGTTCATTTTCACAAGAAAGTGGCTTCAGGATTATTTGGAGGAGAAGGATTTATCTTGCAGAAGGTATCCGGAAATGGAATTGTATTTGCAGAATTCGATGGACATGTGGTAGAATACGAATTACAACCGGGTCAGCAGATCGTAATTGATTCCGGTTATTTGGCAGCGATGAGTGTAACATGCCAGATGGATATCCAGACTGTGCCGGGACTTAAGAATATTGTCTTTGGCGGAGAAGGATTATTTAATACGGTTATTACAGGACCGGGACATGTATGGCTTCAGACAATGCCGATCAGCAGTGTGGCAGATTCATTGAGACCATATTTTCCAACAAGTAGTAAGTAGTTTACAAATAAGAAGAAGGGACGGGGGACGATGCTAAAAGTGCGTGTTTCCGTCCTTCATTCATACTTTCTGCAGTATTTGCAGAGCCTTTAACAGAAAGGAGTAGATGTATGACAAATTCAGTGAACAGTGCGAAAGATCTGGATAGCATTCTGTTTGATATTTCGCCGAAAATCAAGGAACTTGCCGGATTATGTGAAGCGAATACCGGGATCGACAAAGAACTTTTTGTAAAGCATGATGTAAAAAGAGGTCTCCGTGATGTAAACGGAAAAGGAGTCCTTGCGGGACTTACCAACATTTCCGATGTATGTGCCAAAAAGATTGTAAATGGCGAAGAAGTTCCGTGTGCCGGTAATTTGTATTATCGAGGCTATAACATCAAGGATCTGGTTCGTGGATTCCTGGATGCGGATCATTTTGGATATGAAGAAATTGCATATCTGCTTCTTTTTGGTGAACTTCCGACGGTTGTACAGCTGGATGGGTTTCATGAGACACTGACGGAGAGAAGGACACTTCCGCCGAATTTTGTGCGCGATGTTATTATGAAGGCACCGAGCCATGATATGATGAACAATATTTCAAGGGCGATTCTGAATCTGTATTCTTACGATGAAAAAGCTGATGATACTTCAATCCCGAATGTTCTCAGACAGTGTCTGAACCTGATCAGTGAATTTCCGATGCTGATGGTCTACGGATATCATGCATACAATTATCGTCAGGGTCAGGATATGTACATCTATGCACCGGATCCGCAGAAGTCCACCGCGGAAAATATTCTGATGATGCTTCGTGAAGACCGACAGTATACGGAGCTGGAAGCAAGGATCCTGGATATGGCACTTGTGCTGCATATGGATCATGGTGGTGGAAATAACTCTACATTTACTACCCACGTTGTCACTTCGTCCGGAACAGACACCTATTCTACAATTTCTGCTGCAATGGCATCGTTAAAAGGTCCGAAGCACGGCGGTGCGAACATCAAAGTGACGCAGATGTTTGCTGATATGAAAGAAGAGGTCAAAGACTGGGAAGATGACGATGAGGTAAGAGCATATCTGGAAGGTCTGCTTGCAAGGGAGAGGTTTGATAAAAAAGGTCTGATCTATGGAATGGGTCATGCGATTTATTCAGTATCTGATCCGCGTGCTGAGATTTTCAAGAAATTTGTGGCTCAGCTTGCACATGAAAAAGGATACGATAAAGAATACGCACTTTATGAGAAAGTGGAACATATGGCACCGGAAATCATTGCCGAAAAAAGAAAGATGTATAAAGGGGTAAATGCAAATGTCGATTTTTACAGCGGACTGGTTTACCATATGCTTGGAATTCCGGAGCAGCTTTATACGCCGATCTTTGCCGCAGCGCGAATCGTTGGATGGAGTGCACATCGTCTGGAAGAGCTGATCAATGTGGATAAGATTATTCGTCCGGCATATATGCCACTGGCAGAGTATCGAGAATATAGAAATTTAAATGACAGATAGTGTTGACAAACTGCTATGTAGTATGTAAAATAAAGAAACAACTGATATGTTCAAATGACATATCAGACATTTCAAAGAGACATTTCTCAAATTGTACGATATTGTGTAAACTAGACATCAGGAAAAAAAGACTTGCGGAGGGTTGACCTATTATGGTACAGAAGAATATACGTTTTATGACTACAGGACAATTGATGACTTTTTGTAATGTCTGCCAGAAGATGAATGCAGATATTACGGTAAAGGATGTGACAGGACGTTTCGAGATCGATGCCAAATCGATCGTGGGACTGATGACGATAAGAATGGGAGAGAAGATGCATCTTCTGATCGAAGGCGAAGAGGAACATCTGGCCGACAGTTATTTTGAAAAATTTGACTGTACACCGGTTACGATTCCGTTCAGTTAAAGGCGGCACTGGATATGCCGGAGATATACGGAACAAGGAGCAGGAAGATGGAAGTTACCTATGATTATTACCGTATTTTTTATTATGCGGCAAAGTATAAAAGTTTCTCACAGGCGGCGACAATCCTGATGAGTAATCAGCCGAATGTAACGAGGGCAATCCACAATCTGGAAAGTCAGCTTGGATGCAGATTATTTATCCGGTCTAACCGGGGAGCAGAGCTTACACCGGAGGGAGAACGGCTTTATTCACATGTTGCAATTGCATACGATCATCTGCATGCAGCAGAGCTAGAGCTTGAAAATGAAAAGAAGCTGGAACAGGGAACCGTAACGATCGGGGTAAGTGAGATTGCATTGCATTTGCTTCTGCTTCCGGTGCTGGGAGAGTTTAGAAGAAAGTATCCTAAAATCAGACTTCGCATTTCGAGTTATACAGCACCACAGGCGATACAGACGGTTCGGAACGGACTTTCAGATTTTGCGGTAGCATCTACACCGGCAGAGGTGAAAAAGCCTTTAAAGGCAATTCCGCTTCTTTCATTTAAAGAAATTCTGGTTGCGAATGCGGCGTACAAAGATATGTTTAAAGAACCGGTAAGTTTGAAAAAGCTGGTGGAGTATCCATTTATCTGCCTTGGGAAAAACACGTCAACTTATGATTTTTATACCAGATTTTTTCTGGAGCATGGAATTGCAATGACGGCAGATACCGAAGCAGCAACCATCGATCAGATTCTGCCGATGGTAAGACAGAATCTGGGAATCGGGTTTATTCCGGAACCGCTTGCACAGGAAGTGATCGAGCAAGGCATTGTCATTCAGGTTCCACTATTGGAAGAACCACCGGTAAGAGAAATCTGTTTTGTGGAAGATAAGAGCAGCCCTCACAGCATGGCGGCAAACGTATTGAAAGAGATGCTGTTTCAGGCTGGAGAGAAAGAGTAAACTTTATAAGAAAGAATTATTTTGACCGGAACCAGGTGATCATCAGATCAACCATCCGGTCATAACTTTTTATCCCGTCACTTTGACCATTTGCTTTCAGATAGTGGTCATTGATCTGACCAGATACTTCGGCGACCTTGCTGTCATATCGCTTCCAGAAGCTGCTGTTAGCCGAAAGATCTGCCTTTACATTGTCAGAAAGCCTGTTGTAGATTTCATCAAAGGTGTCGTAGTCGACTTCGTAAAGTTCATTGGTTGCGTAGATCCAGCCAAGAAGATAGCCGCTGTAGTTGAAGGCGGTATCGTCGGCATTTACACAGGCGAGAAAACCGATAAAATTTGCTTCTTCCTCCTGCATAAATCCACGCAGATGCGAAAGTTCGTGACAGATGGTAAATGGAAGATTGTAGGAAACCATTGCGGAGTTATAGTTTGCCTCAATGGTAAATGGTGAATAGATCCCGGAAAGATTCTGTACCGAGAGAAAAGCCGGAAATAAAAGACCTTTTGGCTGTGGATAGTATCCGGAAAGTTCAGGGTAGGTAGTACCGAGGGAGAACATAGCAGCTCGTGCACGATCCTGCAGATCCTTACCCATATCAGCAAGACCGTCAGAATCCCAGTCTAAAGAATCAGAAAGTGCATTTAACTGATCAGTCAGTTCGTTGCATAAAGAGGTCAGTTCAGCCAGAGTATACTGACCGGATTCCAGGTGATATTTTTCTGCAAATGAAGTATGTCCGTAGTTGATTCCGCAGAAAAAAGTATAAATGGTAAACAGACATCCGCAGAGAAGCAGGAGTGAGGAACCGTAGCCGAGCCAGGCCGGGGTCTTTTTTTTGGCATACATTTTGTAAATGGAGCTGACCAGCATCCGGATCAAGGAAAGAAACAGAAGAATGACAAAAATATACAATCCAATTTCAGAAACAGAAAATGGGAAGATTCCGAAAAAGCGTCCGATGGACGAAACGAAAAGCGGGTAAATGGTGGAAGAATACCAATCCGCGAATGCAGAGCTTTTGTGGCTGGTGAAAAGAGCAAGGAAACTTATGGCAAATAAAAGAATTGAAAAAATAAGTTTATGTAAAGTATGGCGTTTCATAATAAATCCTTTCCAGTAATTGCGGATAAAAAGTATGATGTACCAGAGGGACATTCGTGCAAGGTCGTAAAAGGTTTGATTTCATTTGAGGATGAATGGCCGAGACTGACGTTCTATGCGGGTAGATATCCGGGCATATGGTACTGCATTTACAAATAAAATATGGGACGGAGGATAACCTTCGTCCCAGAATAATAGTCTGTAAAAATCAAAGTGTGGCAATCGGGCATGCCCGATTGCGTTCACTTTATGAGGGGGGAGATAGTTGTTTCCCAACTATCCATTTATTACTATACGATAAAAATGTGTCAAAAGTGTTAAGAAATTATAAAATCTGATTAAAAATATAAAAATGATAGGTTTATAGAATATTAAAAAAATCCACAACGCAAGAACCTCTCCATAATGGAGAGGTTCTTGGTGTTTTTATTGTTATCTAAAAGGAATGAGAGTAAAGTGCAGCAATCAGAATTCTGACTGCTTCTACTTTATGAGGGGGAGATAGTTGCTTTATCAACTATCTGATTATTAGTATACAGATAATTTGTGACAGAAATATGTTCAAACTCTAAAAAAAATCAAAAAAATATGAAGAAGAAATAAACAAAACAGGAAAAAATAAAAAAGGTGGGTAGTTAAATTAATTGTCATTAGCGTCAGGTAGGTGTCTGCTGGTGTGGTGGAAGGTGAAGTAGAAAACAATTCCTTTGGTGATAGAGGTAATTGTAAGTGCCCACCATACACCATTCAGACCGAGGCTGGTTTGAGTGAGGATCATGGCAAGTGGGATTCTGGCACTGGTGAGGACAATGCTGATGATACTGCAAAGCTTTGTCATACCAAGACCGGAAAGTGCGCCGATGGTCATAAGCTCAATGGTCATAAAGGTTTCGCTGAATCCGATGATGATCAGATAGTTGATCGCAATCGCCAGAACATCTTTTTCGTGGAAGAAAAGGGAAGCAATCGGTCCTGGCAGGAATACGAAAGCACCGGTTACAATGAGTCCCCAGACAGCGAGGATTTTAAATGAAATATTATATCCTTTCCGAATACGGTCTGGTTTCTTTGCACCGTAGTTCTGACCAACGAAAGCATTTAACGCAGCAGCAAAGCCGTCAGCAGTGTTCCATGAAACAGATTCAATCTGTCCGCCGACTCGCTGTGTGGCAATGGCACCTGCCCCGAATGCAGAAACCATTCGTGTGAGAATCATGGAAATCATGCAGTAAATACTGCTCTGTACTGCTGTCGGAAATCCAATTTTAAAAATACTGATGTAGTATTTTGCAGGGAAACGCGACAGTACATGCATGTTTTGCAGAATATTTGGTTCCAGATCAGAGTGCATAATCCGAATCAGCATGACGATCAGAACTAGTATCTGCGAGGTTACGGTAGCAACTGCAGCGCCAACAACCTCAAGCCTTGGAAATGGTCCAAATCCGAGGATCAGAATCGGATCCAGGATCATATTACCAACCAGTCCAAGAAGATTTGCCATAAGCGGTGTCTTGGAATCTCCCTGCGCAGTAGAAAGTCCGGTCAGAGTCAGATTTAAAAATGAAAACAGAATCAGTCCGCAGGTGATCAGTGTATATAATTTCGCAGCGGTATAAGTTTCTGCATCTCCGAGGTTAAAAAAGCCGAGCAGCGGATGAATAAACACGATACATACTGCAGCAAATAAAATTCCCAGTAAAAATGTAAGTCGCAGAGCGGAAGCGGCATATCCCCTTGCCTGTTCATAGTCTCCGCGTCCGCAGGCCTGTGCGACATTGACCTGTCCGCCCATTCGCGGAAGTGCCACGAGCCCTTGTGAGAGCCAGACGTACATTCCCCCAACGCCCACCCCGGCAACGGCTTTGGAACCCAGCATGCCGATCCATGCCATGTCCGTAATATTGTAGGCTGTCCCCAGCAGCGAGGAAGCCATGATCGGAAGTGCCAGCTCTGCCAGCGTCTTTAGAATCGGCCCGGAAGTCAGGTCGATTGTTTTTGTTTTACTCATTTTCTCAAATCCTTACCTGTAAAAATAATAAAATTCACCAGTGCTGTAAATATGTCAGCATGGCGTACTATGATAAGGATAACTTATGAGGAGGGGAAAGTCAATCTGGAGAATTCGCGAAAAAAACATGCCCTTTCAAGGAAGGATGGAGAAGATAACCAGAATTCCAAAATAAAAGCCTTTGACTGCACGCCGCGTGCAGCTATAGGCTAGAAAGGAAAAGCAGGGGAAGCTGATGGAAAAAATAATAGTACAAAAACTTCATGAAATAGAAGAAAAAGAGCATGGTAAAATATTACTGGCAGGTCAGTGGATTCTGGAGAGTGAAATAGCAGGATTGAGAGAGAAAGCGGGAAAATTAGGGGAAGAAAAAAGGTAAGTTGGGAGAAATTGAATGAGATATTTTTGAAGGAAGTTTAATCAGACATACATCCCTTCGCCTTTGCATAGATTGTAAAAAAACAAACTATGCAGGGGTTTTTATGAAAGATTATATCGAGGAGAGAGCGGTTGAGATTGCTTATTATATTATTGAAAATAAGGCGACGGTGAGGCAGACGGCGGTGGCGTTTGGGGTAAGTAAGAGTACCATACATAAAGATGTAACAGAACGCCTTCTCCAGATCAACCCATCTCTTGCAGGTGAGGCGCGAAAGGTTCTGGATCTGAACAAATCGGAACGGCACATCCGGGGCGGACTTGCTACCAGAGAAAAGTACCTGCATCAGCACGCATAAAAAATCCTTTTCTTTGCAAAAAGATGGTGTATTACATTTTTACAGTATATAATAGAGAAAACGGGGATATACAAAAGAGAAGGGACAGGAAAAGAGAAGAATGGGGAAAACGAAACAAAAACAGGATCGAAGTCATTATCTGTTTTCCAATCGGGAACTGGCAAATCTGATCGGACCTTTGGTAATCGAGCAGTTATTGGCGGTTTTTGTTGGGATGGCAGATTCTATTATGGTTGCAAATGTTGGAGAAGCAGCTGTGTCGGGCGTGTCGCTGGTTGACAATATTATGATTCTGATCATCAATATTTTTGCAGCACTGGCGACTGGTGGAGCAGTTGTTGCCGGACAGTATATTGGCAGGAAAGATGAAAAATCAGCATGTAAAGCGGCTACACAGCTGGTATGGTTTGTGAGTCTTAGTGCGGTTGCGATCATGATATTGGTTTACTTTGGAAAAGATATAATTCTGAATCAGGTATTTGGCCACATTACAGCGGAAGTAAAAGGACATGCAGATATTTATCTGCTAATTGTAACAGCTTCGATTCCATTTATCGCGTTATATAATGGTGGGGCAGCAATTTTCCGTGCGATGGGGAATTCGCAGGTATCCATGCGGGTATCGCTTTTGATGAATGCGATCAATGTAACCGGAAATGCAATTCTTGTGTTCGGATTACGGATCGGAACGGCGGGTGTTGCAATACCGACACTGATTTCCAGAATGGTTGCCGCGATAGTGATAACAGTGTTGCTCTGCAATCAGACACGTATCTTGCATATTGAGCGGACACTGAAAATCCGGTTTGATGGAAAAATGATACGGAAAATACTTGCAATTGGGGTTCCCAATGGTCTGGAAAACAGTATGTTTCAGCTGGGCAAAATTTTAGTGCTGAGTCTGGTTTCAACCTTCGGTACTTATGCAATTGCGGCAAATGCAGTTTCCAACGCGATTGCGCTGTTCCAGATTCTTCCTGGAATGGCGATCTCGCTGGCAATTACGACAGTTATTTCCCAGTGCGTCGGCGCAAATGACTATGAACAGGTACATTACTATCTGAAAAAACTGCTTGCGATCATTTATGTGGCAATGGTGGGAACGGTAGCACTTATTTTCCTTGCACTTCCATTGATTTTGAAAGCATACAATTTGTCAGATCAGACAGCTGCGGCAGCAACAAATATTATTCATTTCCATGGAATCAGTGCAATGATTATCTGGCCACTTTCATTTGCTCTTCCAGCAGCGTATCGTGCGGCAGGAGATGCAAAAGCCTGTATGTATACATCGATTGTGTCGATGTGGATTTTCCGGATCGGATTCAGTTATCTGGTAGGAAAATATATGGGACTGGGAGTATTTGGCGTGTGGATTGCAATGGTGATCGACTGGGTAGTACGTGCAATCTGTTTTATTATCCGGTACTTTAATGGAAAGTGGAAACATGGGGCAATTGTGTAAATACAGAAGAAAGTTGTCATTTGTAAGACGGTTAGAAAGATGATGCCTGAATATGAGTTTTAATTGCAGACCAGAGTTCAAACTTTGATTCGGGCGATAGAAAATGCTTGTAAAACATCCAGAGCTCTACTATAATAAAATATAAAAGCAATAAATAGAAAAAGCGGTCTGAAAGGATCGTATTTTACAGGAGGAAAACCTTGAAGAACGAATTAGTGATTGTACTTGACTTTGGTGGACAGTATAACCAGCTTGTCGCAAGACGTGTCAGGGAATGTAATGTATATTGCGAAATTTATTCTTATAAGATTGATATCGAAAAGATTAAAGCAATGAACCCGAAGGGAATTATCCTGACAGGAGGACCGAATAGCTGTTACGAACCGGATTCACCGACTTATTCTGAAGAACTCTTTAAGCTTGGCATTCCGGTACTTGGTCTTTGTTATGGTGCACAGCTTATGTCTCACGTACTTGGCGGAAAAGTTGAAAAAGCTGACGTCAGAGAATATGGTAAGACAGAAGTCATCATCGACAAGAAAGATTCCAAAGTATTTGAAAATGTATCTGCAACAACAACCTGCTGGATGAGCCATTTTGATTATATTTCGCAGGTGGCACCGGGATTTGAGATTACTGCACACACAGCAGACTGTCCGGTAGCAGCAGCAGAAAATGCAGCAGAAAAGCTTTATGCAATCCAGTTCCATCCTGAAGTGCTTCATACACCGGAAGGAACCAAGATGATCAACAACTTTGTAAAGAATGTCTGTGGATGTGTCGGCGAATGGAAGATGGATGCATTTGTTGAAAATACCATCCAGGAAATCCGTGAAAAAGTTGGGGACGGAAGAGTACTTCTTGCGCTTTCAGGCGGAGTTGATTCCTCTGTGGCAGCAGGACTGCTTTCCAGAGCAATCGGCAAACAGCTTACCTGCGTATTTGTAGATCACGGTCTTCTTCGTAAGAATGAAGGCGATGAAGTTGAGGCAGTATTTGGACCGAATGGTCAGTTTGACCTGAACTTTATCCGTGTCAATGCACAGGAAAGATACTACAACAAGCTTGCCGGAGTTACAGAACCGGAAGCAAAGCGTAAAATTATCGGAGAAGAATTTATCCGTATTTTTGAAGAAGAAGCAAAGAAGATCGGTGCAGTGGAATTCCTTGCACAGGGAACGATTTACCCGGACGTTGTAGAAAGCGGACTTGGCGGAGAATCAGCAGTGATCAAGTCTCATCATAACGTAGGAGGACTTCCGGAGTATGTTGATTTCAAAGAAATCATTGAACCACTTCGTGATCTCTTCAAAGATGAAGTCCGCAAGGCGGGTCTTGAACTTGGACTTCCGGAGAAGCTTGTATTCCGTCAGCCATTCCCGGGACCGGGACTTGGAATCCGTATCATCGGAGAAGTAACGGCTGAAAAAGTACGGATCGTACAGGATGCAGATGCAATTTACAGAGAAGAGATTGCAAACGCGGGACTTGACCGCAGCATCGGACAATATTTTGCAGCCCTGACCAACATGAGAAGCGTTGGTGTTATGGGTGACGAGAGAACTTACGATTATGCAGTTGCACTTCGTGCAGTGAATACGGTAGATTTTATGACTGCTGAGGCAGCGAAGATTCCGTATGAAGTACTTGATAAAGTAATGAGCAGAATTATCAATGAAGTTCGTGGGGTTAACAGAGTATTCTATGATCTGACGAGTAAACCGCCGGGAACGATTGAGTTAGAATAAATCGAGTTGCTTAAAAAAGCCAGTGTTTATGCGGGTTTCAGCGATTTCG